>FUFK010055410.1_pt1 | contig 12034 bp, 16 predicted proteins | sample 1021851 | NCBI WGS metagenome assembly FUFK01 (sample SAMEA51879418, study PRJEB19060) | metagenome
AATCAATTAAATCCAATAAAACTATAAGTTTTAGGGTACTTGCTCAAATTGCATCCTCTGTGCCAAAAAGAGTGAGGTTTAAATCAATTGAATATAATGGGGTTGATCAAATAGTAATAGAAGGGTCAGCATTTAGTGATCAAGATATTCTAAAGTTAATAAGTAATTTAAATAATAAAAAACTAATTTCCCAAGCATCTTTGGCAAGTATGACCTTGCCTGAAGGTCAGCAACAAGGGTCACAAAAAATGAAAGGCTTTAAAATAGCCTGTATTTTGGAGAGTGCTTAATGGATCTTAAAAATATAACCATGTCAGATTTAAAAGCCAAGTTTAGTGGAGCTGCTGATAAAAAAACACTTGTCAAATTTGGTATAGGTTTTGGTGCAATAATTATATTTTTAATAATTTATTACGCTATTTTAAATCCAATGGTTAAAGAACGTAAAGTAAAGTACGAAGATAAGTTGTTAAAAGAAAATGAAATTTCTCAATTCGAAAACGAAATTATTCAATTTAAATCCAGAATAAAAAAATTAAAACCTGAATTTGAGGATAGCTCGACTTTATTTCACTCCAAGGCAGAAGTCGAAGGTTTGTATCAAAGTCTAAGTAAACACGCAGGTGTTAATGGATTGGTCATTTCGAAAATTGAAAAGAAAAAACCAATTCCTGTTATGAAAGATGGTGTTGCCAATCAATCTGCAGAAAACCTTACTGCAGACATGGTCTCTTATTACAAAATACCAGTAGACTATGAGATAAAAGGAAAGTTTTTAGGGTATATAAAGTTTAAAAGAGCAGTATCTAAGCAAAAGAAAATGCTTAACTTTGACAAAGAGACTATAAGTATAGTACAAAATGATTCAACTGGAGCGATAATTGCTACAGGAGAATTAACAATAGTGGGATTACCAAATGAATTTTTTTAGAATTTTATTGGTTATAATGGTGATGATTGCCAACATATCATTGGCAGATAATCATGCTAAAAATGAAGAGCTCTTAGAACAAGTTAAAGAAATTACTCAAGGACTTGCTGATGAAGATGAAGTTCCATTGAACGATCCTTTTGCTGGCAACGAAGGTACGAATTCCTTAGCCAGCATTCCTGATGGTGAACAAGAAGATGAAATGAGTTTATATAATTTTAAACTTGCTGGATTGATTTCAGGTAAAGACCATAGTTATATTTCAGTAGTAAGCTCAGCGGGTGAGGCAATCACTCTAACATTAGGACAATTTTTAGGTAAAAATAAATTTATAGATTTAAGACTTACAGAGGCTATCTTTAAAAAAGAAGATGGTAAATTTTTAATTATCGATTTTAATAATCAAATAAGAGAGGCTGATGAATATTAAAAATTTATTTAATTTATCAGTAATTGTAATCTTAGGTTTTGTTCTGAGTGGTTGTGCTAATTCACAGTTTGCGAAAAAATATAATAAACCTTTCAAACACAATACTCCATTAATAAAGAGTAATGATATTACTAAGTCTGGAAAGTCTGAAATAGCAAAAACTTTAGATATGGGTCCTAAGCCAGTTGAGGGAGATACTAGAAAATTAGGTAAAAGAAAAAAAATATCTTCAGAAGCTCAAAGAAATTATTTAATTATCTCAGATAATTTTCCTCTTCTTAAACAAAGAGTTACCTTAAAATTTAAGAATTTAGATTTTAAAGAGACTATGCAGTTAATGGGTAAAATAGGTGAAATCAATGTATTAGTCGGTGATGAAGTTGCCGGGGTAATTTCAGCTGAGTTAGTTGACGTACCTTGGGATAAGGCTTTTCAAGCTTTGTTAGATATGAAAAATTATGCATCTGATGTAGATGTAGCAAGTAATTTGATTAGAGTTCATTCTCCAGAAACTTTAACCTCTCAAGAAACTTATAAATCAGAAAGAGCACAAGCAGTTAAGAAAAAAGTTGAACTTGAAGATAGTGTTGAGCCAATATTCTCAGAAATATTCAGATTATATTATATTTCACCAGCTCAAGCAAAATCAACCATTGAAGAATTGTTTACATCACAATCAGGAGATAGTTCTTTCACTCCAATTCAAATTACAGAAGAAGTAACCACTAGATCAATAATTGTGAGAGGAAAAGAAAAAGATTTAGACGTAGTTGATAAAGTTATTAAAGAAATTGATATTAGAACTAAACAAGTTCTAATTGAAGCTTTCATCGTAGAAGCAAATTCAGACTTTGAAAGAGCTTTGGGATCAAGGTTGGGTGGATATTATTCTAACAAAGGACGAGTTGCTGGTGGTGTAGCTGGCACCAGTAGTGGAAGTGCCGCTGGAACTAGTTTAGATGAGGCAGCTGGATTGGGATCAGCAACTGATAGTATTGCAAACTTTCCAGTAACAGGTGCAACGAGTGGTATTGGATTATTAAGAAAAACTACCACAGGAGTTTTAAAGGCTGAAATAACTGCACTTGAAAGTATGGGTATGGGAAAAACTATTTCAAATCCAAAAGTTTTCACATTAGATAATCAGTTAGCAACAGTTACTCAAGGTGAAGAAATTCCATATCAAACAACATCGGATGGGACCACTTCAACTTCATTTAAAGAAGCAGCTTTGAAATTAGAGGTGACCCCAAGTATTATTGGGGATGGAAATGTATTATTAACCATCAAAGTTAATAATGACACACCAAATAGAGCTGCAGCATCAGATGAGCCACCTATCAATAAAATGGAAATTGTTACAAAATTATTAGTAGCTGACGGAGATATTGTTGTAATTGGTGGAATTAAGAAAAATGTTCAAACAAATAATAAAAGCCAATTACCAGGTGTAGGAAATATGCCTGTGATAGGTAATCTCTTTAAAGGTAAGTCTAATTCTGATAATCTAGATGAATTATTGGTGTTTATTGCACCAAGAATTTTATAATGATTAATATAAGCAGAGAATCTGAGATAAACCTTATTAACATCTTGATTGATCAAGATATAATATCAGGGAAAGATTTAGCCAACATAAAAAAAGTTTCAAGCGAAACACAAAAATCCCAACTGGATGCAGTCTTTGAACTTAATTTGACAGACGAAAATAAAATTTTAGATTTATTAGTTAAAGAGCAATCATTAGATGTAGTCGATTTATCATCTACTTCGACTGTAACTGATGAAATAAAATCAGTTCTNCCTTCAAATTATATTNATATGAATTTTATCGCTCCATTTAAAGTCGAAGGTAAAATTCTACATATAGCAATCCCAGACAGTTCAAAATTAAGTTTGATGAGAAATTTAAGAACAATCACAAAGATGGATATAGAATTACATGCAGCTAAAATTTCTGATATTTCAAATTTTATAAAAAAACTTCATGCAGAGGGAGAGACAACATATGAAAGCATTCAAAAGAAAAATAAGGAAAAAGTTCAGACCTTTGATTATGATCTAGATGAAAATACAGAAATTTTAGACGAAAAACCTGAAGAGGATATTGAGGCTTTAGAAAATGAGTCTGAAGTAATTAAATTTTCAACAGCAGTTGTTGCAGAAGCAATTAAATCTGGTGTTTCTGATATTCATATTGAACCCTATAGATTTACTTCAAGAGTGAGATATCGATTAGATGGTATTTTACAAGAGCAAGAACAGTTTTCTAAATTTTTGCATTCCAACTATGGTGCGGTAGTTACTCGTTTTAAAATTATGGGTAAACTTGATATTGCAGAAAGAAGACTTCCACAAGATGGAGCGATCCCNTTTAAAATNGATGGNAANGTNGTNGANTTACGTNTNTCNATTTTACCNACNGCNAANAATGANAGAATTGTAATGAGGNTNTTAAATAAAGANGCNGGNGATATTAGTCTNGANCAATTAAATTTNGANGAAACAGATTTAAAAAATNTNAGAAAAGCAATNCANGGNACTCAAGGATTAGTNNTAGTNACAGGTCCNACAGGATCNGGAAAAACNACNACTCTTTANNNNATTTTAAAAGAAGTTTCAAAACCTCATCTNAATATTTTAACAGCAGANGATCCTGTTGAGTATGAATTAGATGGAGTTGGNCAAGTTCAAGTTAAAGAGGACATTGGTTTTAGNTTTGCAACNGCACTTAGATCCTTTTTAAGACAAGANCCTGAAATTATTTTAGTTGGNGAGATGAGAGATAAAGAAACAGTGGANATAGGTTTGAAAGCTGCTCTNACTGGTCACTTAGTTTTTAGCACACTTCACACAAATGATGCNCCAAGNACNATTACAAGGTTACAAAATATGGGNACACCAGATTATTTAATTAGTGCAGCAGTTACTCTTGTGTTAGCGCAAAGACTTGCAAGAAAAACTTGTATGGANTGTAGAGAAGCNGACCCTGACATTACNCCNAAAGCTTTAGCGGATTTTGGTTTTACAGTAGAGCAAGCCTCAAGAGCAAAAGTTCAAAGAGGAAAAGGGTGCCCGAAATGTAAAGACACAGGTTACAAAGGAAGAATGGGTATTTATGAAATTCTAAATGTCACTAAACCTATTAAAGAAGCTATTTTAAGAAAAGCAACAACACCAGAACTCAAAAAAATTGCTACAGACGAGGGTTTTAGAACTATGCAAGACATGGGAAGAGAATTAATTTTAACTGGTGATTTAAATTTTAGAGAATATGATAGAGTTATATCTGGAGATCAATAATGTCATCAGAAACATTTACATATAAAGGTATATCTGCAGGAAAATACGTTGAGGGAGATATTGAGGCTCTTAATCAAGAAGAAGCTTCGTTTAAGCTTAAAGAGCAGAAAATAATAATAACCAATTTAGTTAAAACTAAGAAGAAAAAAGCTGAAAAAGAGAAGAAAAAAGGCTCTGGATTTTCATTTGGTAAGAAAAAAATTACACCTGCAGACGTAGTAATCTTTTCAAAACAATTTGCAACAATGGTTAAAGCAGGACTTCCAATTTTGAACGTACTTACTATGTTAAGAGATCAAATTGAACATCCAACAATGAAAGAGATTATTGAAGACATAAGAAAAAGTCTTGAAGGTGGTATAACTCTTTCAAAATGNTTTGAAAAATATCCAAAAGTTTTTGATAATATCTATATCAACTTAATTAAAGCAGGAGAGGCCAGCGGTAAATTAGATATTTTCTTACTTAAATTGGTAGACTCATTAGAAAAAAGAGAAAANGTTAAAAAGAAGATAAAAGGTGCTTTAACATATCCAACAGTTATGTTCACCGTNGCNATAACAGTTATGGTNTTNATGTTAATAAAAGTNGTTCCAGTATTTGCTAAAATGTATGANGGAATGGGNGTTGCCTTACCAACTCCTACNGCNGTNATTATGAANGCNAGTAATTTTATGAGAGGCGCTGGTGGTTTAACACTTTTTATCATATTAGTGATCGGTTTTGCTGTATTTAAATATACGACAACAAAAATTCCTGCAATAAGATATAAGTGGCATCAACAGGTTTTAAAAATGCCAGTATTTGGAGATATGATACTAAAATCTCTTATTGCAAGAATATCATTAATTATGGGAAATCTAAGTGCAGCAGGTGTTAACCTTCTAGAAAGTATAGAAATTGCAAAACAAGTTAGTAATAATGATGTTGTTACACAGGCTTTAGAAAATGTTAAAAAAGGAGTTTTCTCCGGAGACACTTTAACTAAACTATTTTTGAAAGAGCCAGTGTTTCCACCTACATTCAGTCAGTTAATTTCTGTTGGTGAACAAACTGGTAATCTTGATGAAATGTTTACTTCTGTTTCAAGTTATTACGAGGAAGAATTTGATACAGCAGTTGATAATATGTCTAGCTTAATTGAGCCGATCATGATTGTTTTTATGGGTACGATGATTGGTGGATTAATGATAGCGATGTACTCACCAATATTCAATGTTGGTTCTATAGTTGGATAATTTATAATTGTTTAGTAAGAATTAANTGGTTGATCCAAGGTTTTTCACCTTCTCTAAAAACAACTGCATCCATAATTTGTTGAATAAAAAAAGTTCCTAATCCACCTGGTTTAACATCATCAATATTTCTGTGTCTTACTTTTGCGCCATCCACTGGTTTTCCTTTATCAAAAAAACCAATTTCTAATTCATCATTTTTTCCTAATGAAATTTTAATTTCCATTTTATCATCATTAGTTTCAATATCTTTATAGGCATGNTTAACAATATTTTGAGCCGCTTCAGCAATAGCTAAAACTAGCTCATCTTTTAAGTCTTGATCAATTTTAATTTTTTCAAAAACNTCTCTTGAAAAAGATCTTACTTCTTTTAAACTTGCAGAATTAACAATGAATTCTCTTGTCTCGGAAATTTTATTTTCACTTTTGTTTGTCTCGTTCATCTAATTTGTTTAATCTAAATTTAAAATCTGCTCTAGCTTAGCCATCATAATTACTTTCAAAACTGATTTACTGATTTCTTTTAAGATAACCTTAGTTCCAACCTCTAATGCTTTTTGGTGACTTTCAATTAGAACAGATATTCCAGATGAGTCCATGTACTGAACGTCTTTTAAATTNATATGAACTTCTTTCTTAGCTTCGATCAAAGGCATAATTAACTCTTTAGCCTTATCAACAACGTCCATATCTATCTCTCCATTTAAAAAAACGGTAGATATGTTTCCTTCCTCTGNGACTTTATATGTCATAAAAAATTAATATTCCCTCATAGNNATATATGCCTTATAGATGNTAAATTAAGAAAAAAAAAGGTGTTTTGGCCTAATTTTAACACGAAATTTGTTGAAAATATCAATAAATTGATTAAAAAAAGGCTTTAAAATACGTTTTAATGGAGATAAAGTTAAACAATAATTGAGGAGTTATTAAATGAAAAAAAATTCAAAAGGTTTTACACTTATAGAACTACTTGTTGTTGTAGCTATCATCGGTATTTTAGCTGCAGTTGGTGTAGTTGCGTATAATGGTTACACGGCTTCAGCAAAGAAAAATGCAGTTAAAACTATGCATGCACAAACACTAAAATATGTTTCAGCAGAAGTACAAAAATGTACCCTTGAAGGATCTAACGGTAAAGCATTTGGATCATCAAGTGCAAACTGTGGACAAATTAATGGTAATACTGGTGCTGTTAAAGCAGTTGCTGATTTAGTTGCAAACTCTACTGATAAAAACCCATACGACTCATCTAAAAAAGCAATAGAGAATTCAACTGGCTATGCAGAAGGTCGAATTAGTGTAAACGGAAGTGGTAAAGTTATAACTATTAAATATGATGAAGAAAATCAACAGTCTGTTGCGCTTGCTGGAACCTCTAGGTCCTTGATTAATAATATGGTGATTGGCGTCTCAGAAGGTTTTGAAAAAAAACTTGAATTGATTGGAGTTGGTTATCGTGCCAAAGCATCTGGTAAGTTACTTGAGCTTACTTTAGGATTTTCACATCCTGTTAAGTACCAACTTCCAGATGAAGTTGAAGTTGAAACACCATCACAGACAGAAGTTGTTTTAAAGAGTCATAACAAACAGATTTTAGGACAAGCTGCTGCTGAAATTAGATCTTTTAGACCTCCTGAGCCTTACAAAGGCAAAGGTGTTAGATATGCTGATGAGCACGTTAAAAGAAAAGAGGCTAAAAAAGCTGCAGGGGCAGGAGCATAATGAGCATTAAAAATATTTCCAGATTAAGAAGAGCTAAAAAGACTAGGTCTAAAATCAAAGTACAAGACTCTCCTAGACTAAGTGTTTATAGATCATCACAACATTTTTATGCTCAAGTTTTTGATAGTTTAGGAACAAAAGTCATCGTTTCAGCATCAACTGCAGAAAAGGATAGTAAAGATAAGTCAAACAATATTGAAGCTGCTGCATCTGTTGGAAAAAGAGTTGCTGAGAGAGCTTTAGAAAATGGAATTAAAAAAGTCGTATTCGATAGATCTGGTTATAAATATCATGGACGAATAAAAGCGTTAGCAGAATCTGCTCGAAAAGCAGGATTGGAGTTTTAAATAAATGAAAGAAAATAATGCAATGAATTCCCAGCAAGTTGATGCACTTGAAGAAAAACTAGTTCAAGTAAATAGAGTTGCTAAAGTAGTAAAAGGCGGACGTATTTTTGGCTTTACCGCACTTACAGTTGTTGGTGATGGAAAAGGTAGGGTTGGTTTTGGAAGAGGTAAGGCTAAAGAAGTACCAATTGCAATTCAAAAAGCAATGGAGAATGCTAGAAGGAGTATGGTAGAAGTTGAACTAAACAATACAACACTATGGTATCCAGTAAAAGCTAAGCATGGCTCTGCTAAAGTTTATATGCAGCCGGCTTCCGAAGGTACTGGAATAATTGCTGGGGGAGCTATGAGGGCGGTTTTAGAGTTAGCAGGCGTTCAGAATGTTTTAGCAAAATGCTATGGATCTACAAATCCAGTTAATGTTGTTAGGGCGACAATTAATGCTTTAAGTGCAATGGAATCTCCTGAAAAAGTTGCTACAAGAAGAGGCAAAAAAGTAGAAGAGCTATCATGAGTAAAGATCAAACAATAACTATTAAACTTGTGAAGAGTGGAATTGGTAGGATGAAAAATCACAAATTATGCATAAAGGGTTTGGGATTTAAAAAACTTAATCAAATTTTAACTATTGAAGATACTCCAAGTAACAGAGGAATGATTAATAAAATTTCTGACATGATAGAAATTTTGGAAAAGTAAAATGAGTGAAGAACAAAAAGAAATTTTGAATTTAAATACACTTTCAAGCAAAGGAACCTATAAAAATAGGAAAAGAGTTGGAAGAGGTATTGGATCTGGTTCAGGTAAAACAGCCGGTAGAGGACATAAAGGTCAAAAATCAAGATCGGGTGGAAATATTAGAGCTGGATTCGAAGGCGGACAAATGCCACTACAAATGAGATTACCTAAATTTGGATTTACTTCAAGAGTTAATAACNATTTCAAAGAAGTTAATGTTAAAAACATCGATGGAATGAAGCTTGTAAATATTGAAACATTAAAAGAAAAAAGACTAATAAGTAAAAGTATAAAGAAAGTTAAAATTTTCGGTGATACAGCGATCGAATCAAAAGTTACTGTTGAAGGCATAAAAGTAACGAAGGGCGCGAGAGCATCAATTGAAAAAGCTGGTGGAAAAGTTGAAGACAGTAAGTCTGATGTAAAAGATGAAAAGAAACAAACTAAAACTGAGGATAATNANTCTTAATGTCTAATCAAAGTAANATGAGTGATCTTTGGAAGCGACTTAGGTTCGTTTTTTTTGCTATTTTAGTATATCGAATAGGAACACACATACCTATTCCTGGTATTGATCCTGATAGGTTAGCAGCATTATTTCAACAAAACCAAGGAACAATTATTGAAATGTTTAATTTGTTTTCTGGCGGTGCTTTAGAAAGAATGAGTATTTTTGCTTTAAATGTTGTTCCTTATATTTCATCAGCAATTATTATGCAGCTTTTCTCAAACTCTATACCTTATTTGCAAGAGTTAAAAAAGGATGGCCAAGCTGGTAGAAATAAAATTACTCAATATACCAGATACGGTACGGCAATACTTGCCTTCATTCAAGCATCTGCTTTGGCAGTAACTCTTTCTGCAAGCGGACTAGCATATGTCCCTGGACCTACTTTTTTTGTTTCCGCAGTGTTCTCGGTAGTTGCAGGAACAATGTTCTTAATGTGGTTAGGAGAACAGGTATCCGATAGAGGTATTGGCAACGGAATTTCAATAATCATTGCAACAAGCATTCTTACAGGTATTCCAGGTGCAATTGGACAAGCATTAGAGCAGTCCAGACAAGGAGATCTCAGCATTCTTCTGTTAATAGGAATTGGTTTACTTTCAATGGCTGTGATTGCAGTAGTTGTTTTCATAGAAAGAGGACAGAGAAGAATTACTGTTAATTATGCTCAAAGACAACAGGGTAGAAGAATGATGCAAGCGCAACAAAGCCATCTTCCTTTTAAAGTAAATATGGCTGGCGTTATACCCGCTATATTTGCAAGTACTTTTTTATTATTCCCAGCCTCATTATCAACCTGGTTTGGAGAAAATGAGTCTTTGAGCTTTCTTCAAAGTTTTTCACTAGCTTTGAATCCAGGACAGCCTCTATATATATTAGTATTTGCAGGACTTATTATTAGCTTCTGTTTTATTTGGCTTGCATTAACATTTAACACAAAAGATGTTTCAGATAATCTTAAAAGATCAGGNGCCTATATNGCAGGAATAAGACCAGGTGAACAAACAGCCAACTATATTGATAATGTTTTAGCTAGATTAACTGTATTTGGAGCAATTTACTTAACTTTAATATGTCTTCTTCCTTTAGCGCTGATAAATTTTGCTGGAATTTCTCCGACAATTTCGATTGGAGGAACTTCAGTACTAATTATAGTGGTTGTGTTAATGGATTTTATGTCGCAAGTTCAATCTCACATGATGTCATCGCAATACGCGTCATTGATGAAAAAAGCTAATCTAAAAAATTATAGAAGGTAATATGAAAGTAAAAGCATCAGTAAAAAAAATCTGTAGAAATTGCAAAATTGTAAGAAGAAAAGGTGTTCTGTATGTAATTTGCAGTTCAGATCCTAAACATAAGCAGAGGCAGGGATAATTATGGCTAGAATAGCAGGTGTAAATATACCAGAGAACAAACATGTTGAAATATCTTTAACACATATTTTTGGTATTGGTAGAAAGACAGCTCAGAATATTTGTATAGATCTTAAAATTGATTATACAAAAAAGATATCTGATTTATCTGAAGAAGAGATCGAGAGTATCAGAACTGCTATTGGAAATTATGTAGTTGAGGGTGACTTAAGAAGAAATATAAGTACTAATATAAAAAGGTTACAAGACTTGGCAAGTTATAGAGGCATCAGGCATAGAAGAAAGCTTCCTACAAGAGGACAAAATACAAAAAATAATGCTAGAACAAGAAAAGGGCCTAAGAAGCCAATGAGAGGATAAATATGGCAGCAAAAGGAAAGAAAAATAAAAAAGTAGTGAATGATGGGGTGGCTCATATTCACTCGTCTTTTAACAACACTATTGTGACTATTACAGATAAACAAGGAAATACAATATGTTGGGCAACATCAGGTGGATCCGGATTCAAAGGCTCAAGAAAAAGTACACCTTTTGCAGCTCAAATTGCTGCTGATAAGGCAGGAAATGCAGCTAAAGAATTTGGCATGGTAAATTTAGATGTAAAAGTAAAAGGCCCGGGGGGTGGAAGAGAGTCTGCTATTAGAGCATTAAATGCTTGCGGCTTAAAGATCAAAAGTATAACCGATGTAACACCTTTACCCCACAATGGATGTCGACCATCTAAAAAAAGACGAGTTTAACGGAGATATAAATGGCTAGATATAGAGGACCATCATTAAGACTTTCAAGAAGAGAGGGCACAGACCTGCTTTTAAAAAGTGGTGTTAGAGCAATTGAAACAAAATGTAGAACAGATGGTAATGGAGGATTAAAATCTCCAGGCGTTCACGGAGCAATGCGTGGAAGATTATCTGATTACGGTTTGCAGTTGAGAGAGAAACAAAAAGTTAGAAGAATGTATGGAGTTCTTGAGAAACAATTTAGAAATTATTATAAAAAAGCTGCTTCATCCAAAGGGAATACAGGAGAAAATCTACTCTCTTTACTTGAGAAGAGGTTGGATAATGTTGTTTATAGAATGGGTTTTGGTTGTACTAGAGCAGAAGCAAGACAAATGGTTTCTCATAAGGCTTTTATGGTAAACGGAAGTACTGTGAACATCCCTTCTTACCAGGTACAACCTGGTGATGAGATAGAGGTTAGAGAATCTAAAAAAGGTCATCTAAGGATTGCTGCTGCACTTAAGATTGCAGCTACTCGAGAAGAGTGTGATTGGCTTGAAGTTGATGATAAAAATTTAAAAGGAGTATTTAAATCAGTACCCGATAGAACTGATTTAAGTGCAGAAATTAACGAAAATCTTATTGTTGAGCTTTACTCAAAATAATATAAAAGAGGCGGAGAAAATTATGCAAACATCAGTAATAGATCTATTAGTA
>FUFK010078778.1_pt1 | contig 12034 bp, 12 predicted proteins | sample 1021851 | NCBI WGS metagenome assembly FUFK01 (sample SAMEA51879418, study PRJEB19060) | metagenome
GTAAAACAAAGCATTTGTGAATGACTGCTTAATACATAAAGATTTTGAATAACATCTTCTTCTTTAACTGAGGCAGCNGCTTTGCCCTGGCCTCCTCTTCTCTGCTCTCTATATTCTTCAAGCGGTTGAGTTTTTGCGTATCCTGTCCTTGATATTGTTAGTACTCTTGTTTCCTCTGGTATTAAATCTTCATTTGAAATATCTTGTCTAGTGTCATTTATATCTGTTCTTCTATCATCACCATAAGTTTCTTTNATNTCATTAAGCTCATCTTCTATNACCTTTTGAAGAACCCCTTTATCATCAATGATTTCTTGAAGTGAAGTAATCTTTTCAATTAAAGAATTAAACTCACTAGATAGATTATCTTGCTCAAGTCCAGTTAATCTTCCAAGCCTTAATTCAAGAATGGCTTTTGCCTGATCATTAGAAAGTTTATATGACTTCCCTGATAACCCAACACCTTTTGCTACACCCTTTGGCTTACATGCATCTTTTCCTACTTTCTTAAGAATTGCTTCTACAGGCCCAGCTTTCCATTTCTTTTTNACTAACTCNTGAGCTGCTATCTTTGGNTCNTTAGATTTTTTAATAATCTTTATGATTTCATCNATATTAGCNATGGCAACCATNAAGCCTTCTACAATATGNCCTCTTTCNTTAGCCTTCCTAAGCTCGAATTTTGTTCTTTTTAAAACAACNTCTTTTCTATGNTTTAAAAATTCTTGAAGNATTTCTTTTAAATTNAGAACCTTTGGTTGTCCATCAACCAAGACAGTGAAGTTAATNCCAAATGACTGCTCAAGTTGAGTCTGAGCAAAAAGATTATTTTCTAATACTTCAACAGACTCCCCCTTCTTAACATCGATAACTATTCTTAGCCCATCTTTATCGCTTTCGTCTCTGATCTCACTTATACCATCNAGTTTTTTCTCTTTAACAAGCTCTGCNATCTTCTCNAGAGTTCTTGCTTTGTTAACCATGAAAGGTATTTCATAGATAACTAGAGATTTCTTTCCATTTTTGCTTTCCTCTACCTTTGACTTAGATCTAACATAAATTATTCCTCTTCCGGTCTTATATGCCTCATAGATACCCATTTTCCCATCAATGGTTCCCCCGGTTGGGAAATCAGGTCCGCTTATTGAATCTATAATCTGATCAATAGATAATTTTGGATTCTCAAGCAGCTTTAGAGAACCATTTATTACTTCAGTGAGATTATGCGGAGGAACATTTGTTGCCATACCTACTGCTATACCNGATGATCCATTAATTAAAAGATTTGGGATTTTNGTTGGCATAACATCAGGCATTTGNTCAGAGCCGTCATAATTTTCTGAAAAAGAGACAGTTTCTTTTTCTAAATCAGCAAGAATTTCATCAGAAATTTTTTGCATCCTGACTTCCGTATATCTCATAGCAGCTGGAGGATCTCCATCTATTGAGCCAAAGTTTCCTTGGCCCTCTATGAGCGTATATCTCATTGAAAAATCTTGAGCCATTCTNACAATCGCATCATATGCAGCAGAATCTCCATGAGGGTGATATTTACCAATTACATCTCCGACNACCCTTGCAGATTTTTTATATGGTTTGTTGTAATTATTTTTAAGATCATGCATNGCATAAAGTATTCTTCTATGCACAGGTTTTAAGCCATCACGAACATCTGGTAGCGCCCTTCCATGAATTACACTCATGGCATAGCTTAGGTAAGATTGTTTTAGTTCGTCCTCGATATTAACAGGNAGGATTTCTTTAGCAAAATCTGACATTTTTTTGGATTTTTAAAGTATAAAAATTTGATAATTTTGGATCAAATTTTANNTATTATTTTACCACGAAAGTGGCTTGAAATACCTGTTTTTATTGAGGTTTATAGTAATCAACTCTTTCAATATCCTCTTCTACACAAGCTTCTCCATATTGAATTTCAATGAGGTGACAAGTTTCGTCAAAAGGATTTGTTATTTGATGCCATTTTCCGACGGGAACATGGTAATCATCAAACTTTTCAAGTTGAATATTTTTTCTATTATCTGGAGTATCGTCACTATAATTTACAACACATTTACCTTTACTTACGAGCCAAATTTCATTTCTTTTAAAGTGTTTTTGGAAACTCATGCCTTCACCTGGGCTAACTATTAATTCCTTCACTTTTATTTCCTGACCATCTTCAAATAAATTATAAAAAGTTCCCCATAATCTATCTTCTTTGTAGTATTGCCAATTTTTAAGAATCCAGCTTGAAGAATTTTTTTTATCATCTCCGCCTACACCGAACAAGAACTCTATTCCACTAACTTGCATCTCAGGAATATTTTCTTTATTACGATCTCCACCATTAGCAAAAATTATCTCTTCATTGGGATACATGGATTTAATTTTTTCTAAACCTTTTATGCAACTACCATGATCATCATCTTCAAAATCAATTACTTCATCAACAAAACTCAGATTTTCAATAATGATTTTTCGCTCATCGAATGGCATAAATGCTTTGCCTTTCTTATTTTCAAGCCAAGCATCGCTATTAAGAGCTATTACTAATTTATCACCATGTGATCTTGCAGCCTTAAAATAAGCAATATGGCCAGAATGAATTGGATCAAAGCCTCCGCTTACGACAACAATTTTCATATGTATTATTTTAACACTTTTTTGGGCTAGCTTAGTCTTTGAACTCTGAGACTAGACCGCTTATTGATTCTTTTGCATCTCCAAATAGCATTCTGGTATTTTCTTTAAAAAATAAAGGATTTTGAACACCTGCAAACCCTGAAGACATTGATCGCTTTAGAACGAATACTGTTCTTGCATTTGCTACTTCAAGAATTGGCATTCCATAAATTGGGCTTCCTGGCTCTTCTGTTGCAGATGGGTTAACAACGTCATTGGCTCCAATAACAATTGCAACATCAACGGTATCCATCATTGGATTTACATCATCTGGTTCGGCAAGAAGATCATAAGAAACATTTGCTTCAGCAAGCAGCACATTCATATGCCCAGGCATCCTACCAGCAACTGGATGAATGCCATACTTAACATCTGTACCATTTTCCTCAAGGAGTTCGCCTAGTTCTCTTACAACATGTTGTGCTTGAGCAACTGCCATTCCATATCCAGGTACAATTAAAACTGATGAGGCATTTTCAAGAATTAAGAAAGCATCCTCAGCATTGATTGGTTTAACCTCGCCCTGTTCAGAGCTTGAAGAGGTAGCTGAGGCAGCATATCCAACAAANANAATATTGCCTATGGTTCTATTCATAGCTTTTGCCATGATAATGGTNAAGATTAAACCACTTGCGCCAACAAGCGAACCTGCAACGATTAAAACATTGTTGACAAGAATCAAGCCNGCAAATGCNGCAGCAATTCCNGAAAGAGAATTAAGCAATGATATTACAACTGGCATGTCTCCTCCTCCTATAGGAAGAACAAAACCTACTCCACCCAGCATCACTAAGGCAAGGTATACATAAAAAATTGTTTCGAAATTTAGCGGCAAACTCCCAATCATTGGTAAGACAAGCATTGCTAATATTGAAACTAAAGATATATAAAAAATAGAGATAAATAAATTTGTAAGCAAATGACCTTTACCTATCTTAAGCCTTTCGGAAAGCTTCCCGAAAGCAATCAAGCTTCCTGAGAAGGTTACTCCTCCAATATAAATTGTCAGTATTACTAATAAATATTGAAAAAGATTATCATTTGTATTGCTCATCTCGGACCAAGCAATGAAGAAAGTTGCTAATCCCCCAAAGCCATTAAAAAGAGCAACCATTTCAGGGATTGAGGTCATNTTAACTTTCACTGCAATTACTGAGCCGATAAAGGCACCTAGCAAGATTCCACCTAGCACAACAAAAGGATTAACAATATTAATAGCTGTTACGATAATTGCTATAAACATTCCAACAGCCGAAATGANATTACCTTTCTGAGCTGTTGCTTCTTTTCCAAGCATCTTGATGCCTGTTATAAACAATATNGCAGCAAAGATNTAAGCGATGTTTTGTAAGAGTGTTATGTCAAAATTTTCCATATTATTTCTTTTTGAACATACTCAGCATCCTATTAGTAACCAAATAGCCACCAAAAACATTAATTGATGCAAAGGTTATAGCTAAAAATGCAATTACAGTTTGAAGGAAAGTATCTTGGGTCAAGGTTAATGCTCCAACAAGTGCAATTCCTGAGATTGCATTAGCACCAGACATTAAGGGCGTATGAAGAGTACTCGGAACTTTTGAAATTAATTCAAGACCAAGGTAAATAGAAAGAATTAGAACAAACCCAAGCAAAATATATATTTCCATTATTTGAACCTCTCATTTTTTACTTCGCCATCAAAAACTAAAACACTGCTTGAAATGATTTCATCTTCAAAATCAAATATTATGTTTTTGCTNTCTTCATCATAAAATTCTAATAGCCAGTTATTAAANTTATTTGATAATGCATAGGATGNATGTCCNGCGACTTTTGATGCAAGNTTGGATATCCCAACAATCTTGACTCCATCAACCTCTACAATCTCGTCAACCTTTGAACCCTCCACATTTCCACCAGATTCAACTGCCATATCTAAAACTACACTTCCTCTTTTCATTTTTTTAATGGTGCTANTATCAATTATTCGTGGAGCTGGTCTGCCAAAAAGTTGAGCTGTAGTTATAACAATATCTGATCTTTCACAAACTTTTGATTGTAGTTCTTTTTGTTTGGCCAACTGCTCATCAGTCAATTCCTTTGCATATCCTTGACTAGTCTCACCTGTCTCGCCTAAATCGATTTTTACAAATTTTGCACCCAATGACTGAACTTGTTCTTCTACAACATCTCTTGTATCAAATGCCTCTACTCTTGCTCCGAGTCTCTTTGCTGTTGCTATTGCTTGAAGGCCAGCCACACCAACCCCAATAACGAAAACTCTTGCCGGCTTAAGGGTCCCTGCAGCTGTCATCATCATCGGCATAGCGCTTGATAATAAAGATGAAGATTCTATTACGGCAACATAGCCGGCTAAGTTTGCCTGGGAGCTGAGAACATCCATTTTTTGCGCACGCGTAATTCTTGGAACAAATTCCATTGATACTAAATTNATATTTGAATCACNNAANTTTTTTAATAATTCTTGGTTNTCNAATGGNTTCACCATCCCCATTAAGGTCTTACCACCANCAATTAGTTTNACTTCATGATCATCAATTGGGCTTGGAGTTAAAATTATTTCGGCATTGGAAAAACAGCTTTCTCTACTTACTGATTTTGCTCCTAAATCTATAAAAGTTTGATCGCCCACATGTATTCCATCGCCAATACCNCTCTCAAAAATNATTTCTATTCCTTTTGAAATTAAATTTTTAATAGTTTCAGGATGTAAGACAGATCTTTTGTCTGAAACATCTTTTGATTTAATAGCTGAAATAATCAATTTGAACCCTTTCTTTATCTTTTTGATATTATTATAAAAAATAATGTGTTTTGATTATAAACTCAATATTAGTCTTAAATAAAATTAGTTTTTAGTTTTTTAAAAATGGATAAAAATATAGATCAAAATGAAGTAAATAAGTTTGCTGAACTTGCTGATAAGTGGTGGGATTCCTCTGGGGAATTCAAGCCTCTTCACAATATAAACCCAATAAGATCTGAATATATTGCCTCTAAAATAGATTTAAAAGGAAAAAAAGTCTTAGATGTCGGATGTGGTGGGGGTTTATTAGCTGAAGCGCTTTATGACCTTGGTGCAGAGGTCGATGGTATCGATGCTGCAGGTCCTGGTATTGAGGTTGCTAGGATTCATGCAGAAAGAGAGGATAAGCAAATTAATTATGCAACAGCTCAAGCTGAAGATTTTTGCATTGATAAAGAAGGTTATTATGACGTGGTTACTTGTTTAGAAGTTTTAGAACATGTTCCAAGTCCAGCCTCTTTGGTTNAGGCATGNTCAAAAATGCTNAAAAANGATGGTCTTTTNTTTCTTTCTACGATTAANAGAAATCCCAGNTCGTGGATAACNGCAATTGTGGGAGCTGAGTATATTTTTAGTATTCTCCCAAAAGGAACTCATGAATTTGAAAAATTTATAAAACCATCTGANCTTAGTGAATATATGGAAAATGCTTCAGTGAAACTTATGGAAGCCAAAGGCATGTTCTATAACCCTGTTACTCATCATGTAAGCCTGAACAATGATTTAGGAGTTAATTACATGATGTACGGAATCAATGAGTAAAATAGAAGCAGTTTTATTTGATCTAGANGGCACTTTGCTTGATTCTTTCCCTGACTTCTTAGCATCTCTGGAAAATATAAATATAAATAGTTCATCAAAAAAAATTGATGAGAGTATTGTTAGAGCAAATGTTTCTGATGGAAGCTCAAAACTTCTTAAACTTGTCTTTGATATAGATGCAGATGATGAAGGCTTTGATGAGCACAAAAGAAACTTCTTAAACGAATATGAGAAGAATATTTTAATGTATGGAAACTTATTTCATGGAGTTTCTGACTTACTCAACTTTTTATTGGATAAAAAAATTCCATATGGAATAGTAACTAACAAGCCAAGGAAATATACTGAGATCATACTAAAGAAATCAAGCCTACTTAGACAATCTAAAGTAGTTATCTGTTGTGATGATGGCTTTAAATCAAAGCCTAATCCAGAAGGAATTAATCATGCATGCAACATTCTTGGGGTCCCAAATTCGAAATGTATTTATGTTGGAGACCATGAAAATGATTTAAATGCTTCTTTGGCCGCAGGAACAATTTCAGGTGTATGCACTTTTGGCTATGGATTTAAAAAAGGATTAATTATTGATGGTGCAGAGAACTTTGAATCACCATTACAAATCTTAGATTTTATTAAAAGAAATGTCTGAAGTTGTTCAAGGAAAGAATATTATGATTACCGGAGCAACAAGTGGTATTGGTCTTGAGCTCGTGAAATCATTTTCATCAAAAGGTGCCAATATTATTATGCTTGGGAAAGATGAAGATAAGCTTGATGAACTCTATGATGAGATTTCAGCACATAGTGGTAAAAACCTAATTATAAGATCTGATCTAAGACAGTTAGATGAGAAAGGTGCAATTCAGATCTCAGATGAGATAAAGAAATACTATGAGAATATTGATGGCTTAATTCATAACGCAGCTATTTTAGGAAATCTTACAAGGATTGAAGATTACCAATCAAAAACTTGGGATGATGTTTTGCAAGTTAATCTGACCTCTTCATTTTTAATCACAAAGCATTTGTTAGAGTTGGTATCTTANTCTAATGAAGCAAGGATTATTTTTGTTTCTTCAGGTGTTTCAAATATTGGAAAAGCATTCTGGGGCGCATACTCAGTATCAAAATTTGCACAAAGGGGTTTGGCTGAAATCCTAAGCGAAGAGACTGAGGTGAATAAAAATATGAAAGTTTTTAGTTTTGATCCTGGAGCAACAAAAACAAAAATGCGTTTTGCAGCAAGGCCTTCTGAAGATCAGGATTCTATAAAGACTCCAAAAGATTTAATTCATTGTTTTGAATGGTTTTTTTCGGATGAAAGTTCGCTTTCAAAGAATGTACATTTTAAATACTCAGATTTTCATCTTCCAAAAGACGCCACATAAATAAGCTTAGATAGGAATTATATGGACTGAATTGTTTATAAAATTTTTCCTCTATTTTTTTCTTTGGAAATGCAATCTTGTGAGCATATATAATTCCTAGATCCGTTAAGGGCATCACATCAGAATCTCCTAAATAAAAGATTCTCGACATATCCACGGTCCACTTACCAATTCCCTTAATAGACAGGAGAAGCTTTGAAAACTCCTCGGTTGATTTAGTCTTTAATTTTCTTCTGTTAGAGCCTCTAATTTCATCGTTATAGATAATTCCAATCATATAATCTACTTTTCTTGCAGAAAGGCCAGCATCCTTTAATTTTTTTTGAAGATTATTAGTTGGTTTCTTAGGTAGCTTTCCCTTTAAGATTTTTTCTACTCTTACCCAGATCGCATCTGCGGCCTTTGTAGAGATTTGTTGTCCTACAATTATCTTGCATAAATGATGATCAAATTTGAGTTTTGAAAGCTTGATTTTGAGTGGGCCAATATTTTTTATGTGTCTATGAAGCTCATTAAATTTGTATTTCTTAGTAAGAATAAGAAGACCTTTGTAAGCCTGTTCACTTTCCATAGGTATACATTTTTTCTAAATCTTTAGATTTTAATTCCTGCCAGTCTCCTTCCTTTAATCCTTTTGGAAGAAATATNGGTCCAAACCTTACTCTCTTAAGTCTGCTTACTTGAAGNCCTTGAGACTCAAAAATTTTTCGTATTTCTCTGTTACGACCTGTAAGCAGGCAAACTGTNTACCATCTATTTGAATTTGTTTTATCACCATCAACAATGTCGCTTAATCTTAGCAACTGATTATCTATCTTTATTCCTCTTAACATATTCTCTTTAATCTCTTCATCAAAATGGCCTCGTGCTCTCACGAGATACTCTCTATCGAATAAATTACTTGGATGAGCTATAAATTCAGAAAGCTTTCCATCATTAGTAAAAAAAATTAAGCCTGACGANTTTGCATCCANCCTGCCAACAATCATTAAGTTTTTTTCATTATCAATCTTAGGAATTAAATCATATATAGATTTCAAATTGCCTTCAGTCTTTTTGGAACAAATAACTCCCGTTGGTTTATTTAGAACAAATAGTCTGGTTTGAACATCTATAAATTCAACTTTTTTGCTACCTATTTTAATTTCATCATCAGAGTTAACCACGCAACCAAGTTTTGCTATTTCTCCATTTACAGTAACTTTACCTGAGCTAATTATCTCTTCACATCCTCTTCTTGAGCCATAGCCTGCTCTTGCAAGTATTTTTTGCAACCGAGTTTTTTTCATTAGTGATTAACTTGCCTCTAGATTAATCTCCGCTGTTTCGGTGATTTCTTTTGAAGAAATTTCTTCTTTTTCAGGTAACGCAGGCAAGTCTGAGATTTTCTTAATATTGAGATCATTCAAAAAGGTTTTTGTAGTTACCAACAATGCTGGTCTTCCGGGTGTTTCTTTGTATCCTGAAATCTTTACCCAATCTCTTTCAAGCAAATTTCTTATAATATTAGTACTAACCTGGACTCCCCTAATTTCCTCAATTTCTCCCCTAGTTACAGGCTGCTTGTAGGCTATTATGGAAATAGTTTCCATCAAAGATTTAGATAATCTGTTGTTCTCTGTCCACAATGAAGATAAAAGATGAGTGAAATCTTTTTTAATCTGCAATCTAAAACCAGAAGCTACTTCNNATAACTCTAAAGAAGATTCTGCATATCTCTCTTCAAGATTATTTAATCCAACTTTTATTTCGGCCAAATCAGCTTTAATTCCTTCATTTTCAAGAATTGACCTAATTTCAGATAGTCGCAATGGCCTTCCTGATGCAAATAGTAAAGATTCAATAAAATTTTCGATATTCTTATTCATTTACTGCATTAAGTACTTTTGATTTGATATAAATTTCTTCATTGTTATTTTGGATTAAGTCTACACATCCATCTTTAGCAAGCTCAAGCGAAGCTAAGAATGAAACTACTACTCCAATTTTGCCTTCTGATTTTTGAAGGGTCTTATAAAAACCAATTAGATTCTTTTTTGAAAGAATTGATAATATAAGCTTAATTCTATCCTGCGTTGAGAGCTCTTCGAAAGCTATCTGATGGNTTTTATCTAGTTTAGGTCTTGATAAAACCTCAACCATACTTGACTTGAGCCTTGCAGCGTTAAAGTCAATTACATTTGTCTTTTTTTCAACTTTAGGCATACCGACGCTTGCTAGGTAAAAGTCTCTATTTACTCTATCCATATTTGCAAGCTCTTCTGAAACAGTCTTAAAAACTTGGTATTCCTGAAGCCTTCTTATTAAATCCAGCCTTGGATCAGTTTCGTCATCTTCCTCTTCAACTTTTGGCAGAAGCATTCTAGATTTAATTTCAGCCAATGTAGCAGCCATTACCAAGTATTCTGCAGCTAGCTCAAAGTTTAATGAATCCATAAGATTAATATAATCTATGTATTGATCGGTAATTTTAGATACTTCCAGATCTAGGATATTTATATTTTGTTTTTTTATGAGGTAAAGCAGCAAGTCCATTGGGCCAGTAAAAGTTTCTAGACAAATCTCAAGAGCTTGCGGAGGAATAAAAAGGTCTTCTGGCATTTCTGGCAATGGAACGCCATTAACAATGCCTAATTCGCTTTGTTTAGGTTGGAAAGTGCTCATAAACACTACATAGTGTAATTGTGGAAAGTCTTAAATACAACATATTGTGTTTATACAAAAAAACGGTTTTTTAAGCATGATTGGGCTAATAAAAAATAAATCTAAATATTTAATATATAGCTTTCAATTGATTTGCATCATAGTTATATTTGTAAANCTAATTTAATAAGTGATTAAAAGATGAATTACTCAACTGACAATACCCGAATAATTGACAAAGTAGATTTAGTTACTCCTAATGATGTGATCTCAAAATATCCTCTAACTGATGAGATATCTAAACTAGTATATGGAACTAGAAATGAGGTAAGTCAAATACTGCATGGTAAAGACGACAGATTAATAGCTGTAGTTGGTCCCTGCTCAATACATGATCCGGATTCTGCTGAAGAATATGCAAAACTTTTAATTGATGAAAAGAAAAAATATGAAGAAGATATTCTTTTGATTATGAGAGTCTATTTTGAGAAACCAAGAACAAGCATAGGCTGGAAAGGTCTTATTAATGACCCAGATATGGATAATACTTTTGATGCAAATAAAGGGCTTTTTCTTGCAAGATCTATACTTCATAAGATTTCTCAGCTTGGACTTCCTGTTGGCACAGAGTTTCTTGATCCGATTTCTCCTCAGTTTGTCGCTGATCTTATTTCATGGGGTGCCATTGGAGCAAGAACTGCTGAAAGTCAGATTCATCGAGAGTTGGCATCAGGACTTTCATGTCCAATTGGCTTTAAAAACGGAACAACGGGCGATTTAAATCCGGCTATTTATGGAATAAAAGCTTCCAATCATTCACATGTATTTTTTTCAAATACTAAGGATGGAATGGTTTCTATTTATAAGACATCCGGGAACTCTGATACNCATATTATTCTCAGAGGTGGAACTAAACCAAACCTTTANCCAGATGANGTTAGAGAAACCATTGNTGCGCTTAATGAAGCGGAAGCAAATGACTCAATCATGATTGATGTGAGCCATGGCAATAGTCAAAAAGTCTTTAAAAGACAGCTTGAGAATATTGGAGTTGTATCTAAGCAAATATCTGATGGNATGAATGAAATTAGAGGAGTAATGATAGAAAGTCACTTACGAGAAGGTAATCAGAAGATTGGTGAGGATTTGGAATATGGACAAAGTGTTACAGATGCATGCATTCACTTCGAAGATACAAAACAATGTCTTTCAGAGCTCTCCTCAGCTGTTCAAGCAAGGAGATCAAAGAGCTAGGTGGAGTCAGATAATCTTTCTTTTTCAAAAGATGTTGCAGATACTATTGGTGTAGAAGCTGCAGTTATCCTTAAATTCATTGAAGANAATAANATTTCATCAANTTCNNTAGAAGATNTNGCAGAAATTATNTTAGANAAATTCTCTTTTATGGAAGAGNAAAAAATAGTTAGNAGCATTGAAAAGATTGCTNGCCTNGGATTNATTAAAATTAAGTCTGATAANNATCNTAANGNTNAGCTTAAGTTNCCNCANANANCNAGATCAGATAAATCAAANATATTNGATTCTGACTGGNAGCCNTCNAGAGANGCTATTGAGGTTCTNGAGCTTGGNGGAATTGACTTAGATTTTGCTTCTTTAAAGCTTAAAGAATTCAGGATTTATTGGANAGAAAAGAGGGTNCAAAAAGATAATTGGAACTCTGTTTTTATAAACTACATAAGAAAAGAATGGGTGCAATTCAATTCAAAAAATAAAGGCATGCCTC
>FUFK010762361.1_pt1 | contig 12033 bp, 10 predicted proteins | sample 1021851 | NCBI WGS metagenome assembly FUFK01 (sample SAMEA51879418, study PRJEB19060) | metagenome
ACATGAAATTGCCACAACTGCTCTAACAGAAAGAAGAGATTGGGAAAATTCTACAGCTAGAGATGCTGCTAGTTCGCATACAATAGCAATAGGAGATTTAGCATGACCAAAGCAGCAGAATTAGCAAAGATGGGTGAAGTCCTAACCAATTCACAGATTGGTGGGCGAAGGAACATTATTATCAATGGGGGTATGACAATTGACCAAAGAAATAGTGGTTCAAGCATAAATCTTGGTAATGGTAAATTTTATGCTGTTGATAGGTTTTACTGGATAGAAGATTCATCAGAAACGCCCACTGGTCAACAAGTTACAGATGCTCCAGACGGATTTACGCATAGTGTAAAAATTACAAATACATCTACAACAACCACTCCTAGTTACACTCAATTAGTGCAGCCAATAGAGGGTAATAATGTTTCTCAGTTATACTTTGGAAATTCCTCAGCACAAAACATGACTTTATCTTTTTATGTAAAATCATCACTAACAGGACAATTTTCAGTAGCATTTAGAAATGGTGCTGATAATAGGTCAAATGTTTCTACTTATACTATTAACTCTGCTAATACTTGGGAGAGAAAAATTATCACTTTTGTTGGCGATACAACAGGAACATATGCAACAGATAATACTGTTAGTTTAAATTTAATATTTAGGCTTGATGATACTGGAGGAACAAGCACATTAAATCAGTGGACTGCATCAGCAAATGCCTTTGCTAGTGGTTCAGTAAGATTTATGGGAAATGCTTCAGCTACTTGGCAAGTTACTGGAGTCCAACTAGAAGCAGGCTCACAAGCCACACCATTTGAGCATAGGTCATTTGGGGAAGAACTAGCTTTGTGTGAAAGATACTTTGTTGAATGTTTTCCTGGCGATAGTAATTATGAAAGTGCTGGGAGTGGTTGGGCATATGTAAATGGTGTTGCAATATATAGACCCCTTAGAGTTCAGATGAGAGCAAAACCCACTCTTTCTAAATCAGCTTCAGGCACAATTCATGTTTCAGATGATGTAAATGCTTCAACTAATTGTTCAAATATAATAACTAACACTGGTGTAACTTCAAGACAGATTATGTATATGGAATGTTCAGCAACTGGTGTAACAACTTATAGAGCTTATCATGTAAGAGCAAATGGTACTACAACAGATGCAAGTATACAACTTGATGCAGAGCTATAGAGGTTTGAATGAATATAACAGAAGTGAAATATGAAAAAGCAAAAATATTTAATCCAAATAATGAGAATACAAGTATTAAACTTGTTGCAAATGGTATTACTTATTCTGTACCACTAGACCCTGACAACAGACACTACCAAGCAATCCTTGAGTGGGTAGCTGAAGGCAACAAGATAGAGGATGCCGATTAATGTTGGGTCACGCTGCCATAGCAGAAACTGCTCTTGCTGATGTAGGTGGCGTATTACAAGTAGCAACAGCAGAGATGAGTGGTATCTCATCTGCAAGTTCTGTGGGTGTAGGAGAGCTTGTTGGTGTTGCAACATTAGATGCTAACTTTACTAAGACTACTGCTGGTATATTAATAACTGGTAGTGCTAATGCAGATTTAAGTTTTGATTTTACACAAACTACAGAAAACATAAAAGTCGTAAACTTTACAGATGCAACTTTAAGTACAGAGTTTACACAAACTAGCGATGGTATTATTATAGCATCAGGTGTTGTAATAAAAGATTTGAATTTTACAAAAACAACATCTGGAGATATATTGTATGTAGCAGTAACAACAGAGGCAGCAACAGAAACGTACACAGAAATAACACCAAGTGGCACTGAAACATATACAGAGATTACGCCTAGTGGCACAGAGACATATACAGAAATAGTGAGGTAAGCATGGCAAGTACATATACATCAAATCTAGGGATTGAAAAAATAGGTGCTGGTGAACAAGCTGGTACATGGGGTACAACTACCAACAACAACCTAGATATATTAGATAGAGCCATTAATGGTGTAGGAGCTATAACTTTATCTGGCACAAGTCATACTCTAACAACTAGCGATGGTACATTATCAGAAGGTGGTAATAAAGTTTTAGTATTAGGTGGATCTCCGTCTGGCACAAACACAATTACTATATCTCCAAACGATCAAGATAAAATGTTCTTTGTTCATAATAGCACAAGTCAAACTGCTACCTTTACTCAAGGATCTGGTGGTAATGTAAATGTACCTGCTGGTGCAAAAGCCTTAATATATGCAGATGGTGCAGGATCAGGTGCAGCAGTTGTAGATTTATTAGATAGTTTAACTTTTGGTGGCACCAAGTTAACTGCAACAGCAGCAGAACTAAATCTTATGGATGGCGGCACAAGTGCTGGAACAACCGCAGTTGCAGATGGAGATGGTATTGTAACAAATGATGGTGGCACAATGAGACAGACCACTGCCGCTACATTTTCTACATACTTCAATGCAAATCTTGTAACAGTGCCAAGTGCTATAACATCTTCTTCTGCCACACTTACACCTTCTTCTGCACAATCGATATATCAAAAGGTAGATACATCAAGTAACAACGTAGCTTTAACTTTAGCGATAGGTAGTTTAGCAATAGGTCAATATATAATTGTAGATAAGACAAGTTCATCAAATACATTGACTTTAAGTTATCCGTCTAACTCACAAGGTGTAAGTCTTGGTAATTCAGTATCTTTTGCAATAGCGATAAATCAAAATGGAAGTATATTTACTTTTGTAGAATCAATTAAGTTTTAGGTGATAAATGGCAATACCATTAATAACAAATGTAGGATTTACTGATGTAAGCTCAAGTGGTAGTTTAAACACTAAAGCTGGTGATAAGACAAAACTTCCAGTACAGTTTTTTAAACTTTCAGATAATATTAGTGGTAATTTAAGTTTAGATAATAACTCTGCACATAAAAAAATAATACTTGATACAAATGGNAATAANATTACTAANTCTAGTGGATCACCNTTNACAACAAANTCTAGTACAACANTAGANCTAAAAGGCAGTGGTAATGTACAATCTACATTAAAAACATTTACATCATCTCAAAGTTCAACAAGTAACTCAGGAACAACCACAATAAGTGAAGCAGATAATTCTACAGTTGTTGTGCAGACTGATACACATACTTTTGATACTGCATTAGTTAGTGATTCTAGAGGTTCTGGTGCTTCTTTTGGATCTGGTGGTGGTGTTAGTTTTGGCGATGGAAACACGACTGTAACAAAACCAAATACTGGTAGTGCTACTGGTATGCTTGTAAATGAGACATATTATACTACAGGTTTTACAACTCTTTTTGGTGGAGTAGGACTTGATAACATAGATAGGTCAGATTTTGGAATGTCTTTTACTCATGCTTTTATGGAAGATGGTACACCAATAAGTGGTCGTATCTCTGGTCCATCAACTTCAGGTGGAACAGGGGGCACAAGCACATTTGATGGTGGCACTTCAAAACGACCAAGCACAAATACAACTCATTCTCATGCAGGTGGCACATATCGTTTTATGAAATGGGATGATGCTTTAGTTGGTGTAAATAATGGTAATTCAGGTAGTTTCGATATTGAAATGTTTATAGATTCTGCAACTGGTAAAGCAGTTGTTGCAATCATAGGTGGTCGTGGAGCGTTTAATCAAATTAAAAACGTAAGTGTTACAGGACCAACAGCAGGTAGACGATTTATATTTACGAACAATTTAGCAATATCATGTGTGTTATCTGGTAGTGATCCGTTTAGTGCAACAGTGTCTGCTGGTGCTACAAATACAGTTAATAGGGATTCAACAGATGGGTCTTTTAGTTTAACTGGCACGATATCAGGTAGTGATGGTAGTAGTAGACCTTTTGCTTTGAAAGAGATTAACGATGGTACAGGCAACGTTGATGAAACTGCTTATACTGGAACTAAATCAGTGAGTGCGTTCTAATGCCTATGAAAGCTCTTAAATTTAAACCTGGAATTGTATCTGATATTACATCATATAGTAATGAGGGTGGTTTTGTTGATGGTGATAAAGTAAGATTTCGTTTTGGTTTTCCAGAAAAGTTTGGTGGTTGGGAAAAATATAGTCCTAATCAATATTTAGGTAGTGCTAGAAGACTACATAATTGGGTAGCTCTTGATGGTTCTGATTTCATGGGTATTGGCACACATTTAAAATACTACATAGAAGAGGGTCAAACATTTAATGATATTACACCAATTAGAAATACTACAAGTGCAGGTGATGTAACTTTTGCAGCCACAAACGGATCTACAACAATAACTGTTACAGATCCAGCACATGGTGCAAATGAAAAAGATTTTGTAACATTTTCTGGTGCAGCAACTTTAGGTGGTACAATAACTGCTTCAATACTTAATGCAGAGTTTCAAATAACATCATTAATAAGTTCTAATGCTTATACAATAACATCTTCTGTTGCAGCTAACTCATCTGATACTGGTAATGGTGGTGGTAGTGTTGTAGGTGCGTATCAAATAAACGTAGGATTAGACGTAACAGTCGGTGGAACTGGTTGGGGTGCTGGTCAGTGGAGTGGTACAACATCTGGTGCTTTAGCAACACAACTTAATGAAGCCTTAGATGCAAGTGAGACTGATGTAGATGTAGATGATGAAACTGGTATGAATACAGCAAATGATGTTATTCTTATAGATAATGAACTCATGCTTGTATCAGCAACTTCTGATGATAATACAATGACCGTGACTCGTGGACATAGTGGCACGGATGCAGCAACACACGCAGATAATACACTTGTAAGATTAGCAGTTGGTAATGCAGATTCTGCTAATGACTTTGTTGGTTGGGGTAATGCAGCAAGTGTTACTGTTCCTGGAGCACAAATTAGATTATGGTCACATGATAATTTTGGTGAGGATATAATAATAAACCCAAGAGATGGTGGTTTATTTTATTGGGATAAAACAAACGGTTTAGGTACTAGGGCTGTTGAACTTAGTGCAACAAGTACATATTCTGGAGAAACGAGTGTTCCAACGATAGCTAAACAAGTTCTCGTATCAGACCAAGACCGACATGTTATTGTATTTGGCTGTGATGGATTAGGTGCAAATTCATCTGCTACACAAGGTGATGGTGTACAAGATCCATTATTAATACGTTTTTCATCACAAGAAAACCCAGTAGATTTTTTTCCGACTGCTACAAATACGGCAGGAGATCTAAGGTTAGGTGGTGGATCTACCTTCGTACAGGCTGTAGAAACAAAACAACAAATATTAGTCTTTACAAATAAAACGCTACACGCCATGAAGTTTATAGGTCCACCATTTACGTTTGGTTTACAAGAATTATCAAAAAATATAACTATTATGAGTCCTTTTTCTGCTATAGCTGTTGAAGATGCAGTTTTTTGGATGGGAGTAGATACTTTTTATGTTTACTCTGGTGGTCAAACAATACAACTACCATGCACTGTAAAAGATAAAGTATTTTTAGATTTTAACTTTGAAGAACGTGATAAAGTTCATGTAGGACTAAATTCAGAGTTTAGTGAAATATTATGGTTTTACCCATCTTCTGCTGGAACAACTGTAGATAAGTATGTTGCATATAATTATTTAGAAAAAGTTTGGTATTATGGAACACTTGCAAGACAAGCATGGCTAGATAGAGGCATAAGAAACTTACCTCAAGCAACTGGCAATCAATATCTTTATAATCATGAAGTAGGGTTTGATGATGACGGTTCTGCTATGACATCGTTTATTGAATCATCAGCCATTGACATAGGAGATGGTGATAAATTTTTATTTATAAAACAAGTTATTCCTGACATTACATTTAATGGTTCTACTAGTGTGAATCCCGATGTAGCGTTTACAATGAAGTCTAGAAATAATCCTGGAGCTAATTTTAATGAAACAACACAAGCTACAACTCAACGATCTGCAACAAGCCCTGTTGAACAGTTTACAGAAAAATTAAATTATCGTTTACGAGGTAGATCTTTTGCTTTAAGAATTGACTCTACATCACTAGGAACAAAATATAAATTAGGTACACCAAGAATAGATATTAGGGAGGATGGTAGACGCTGATGTTAATAACCAGTATTCCTCAGTATATTCAAGGTGTTACAAACGCAAAGGTAGATTTAACCACAACGAATCTTACGACTTTGTTTACAGTTCCTAGTGATGCCGATTTTAATGCAGCCGTTGTAAACTCAATATTAGTATCAGAAGATAGTGGTAATGCAGATACGATAACAGTTACACTTGTAAGTGGTAGTGATACATTTAGTTTATTTAAAGTAAAATCAGTGGGGGCTAANACNACTGTAGANTTACTNNCAAAAGATTTGATATTACANAGTGGAGAAGTNTTAAAAGTNCAAGCNGCAACAGCNAATAGATTGCATGTTGTAGCAAGTATTCAAGAGTTATCTAAAACAAGAGTAACAACGAGTGCTATATCAAGAATCTAGATAAAAGGATTGTAAAATGAATTATTATAAGTTATGGTATTGTCATGATTGCTCCGTATGAAAACCAAGCTAGAGGATTAGCAAGTTTAGGTCGGTTTGAGGACACTTATATTGTTCATGCTGCCGAAGGCGAAACAGTTATNCCTAAAGAAGTATTAGCAGGCAATCCTAAATTAAAAGAAGATATTTTTAAACAGATGAGAGCAGTAGGTATAGACCAACCTGAAAGTTATGTTGTTGGTAATGCTCTAAATTCTATTAATCCTAACACTGGACAACCAGAATTTTTCTTTAAAAAATTAAAAAGATTTCTTCCTACTATTGGTGCGATAGTTGGTAATATTATAGCTCCAGGAATAGGTGGTGCTATTGGATCTGGTCTTGGATCGTTGGCAGCAGGTGAGCCTGTAGATAAAGCTCTTATAAATGCTGGTGTCGCTTATGTTGGTGGAAAGTATGTAGCTCCTGAAATAGATAAAGCAGTAGCTGGAATTAGTGGAACAAGTAGTGTTCCAACAATAGGGTCAGTAACAGGTGCAGGACAAGCATTTACTCCTGCAGCATTCCAAACAGGAACATCTACTGCTGGAAGTATTTTATCAGGAGCAGGAGCAACAATACCACAAGTTGTTACAGCAGGATTAGGTCCATTAGTAGGAAAAGAAATAGCTAAATTAGCTGAACCTATAGAGCCAGAAGGTGAAGGAATGTCAAAACAGCAAATAGTAGATAATTATTATGCTGCATTAGCAAGAGGTGAAAACCCTGAACTACCTCCTGAATTAACTCCTCCACCACAAAGTGCTTTATTTGGATTAGAAAAACAGGGTGCATCAACTGATCCAAAAAAATTATTAGCAGATGTTGATTATGAAGCTCTATTAAATAATATTCTTAGTAGACAAATGTTTTTAAATGCTGCTGGGGGTGGTTATATTAAAGGTCCAGGAACACCAATAAGTGATTCTATTCCAGTAAGGGTATCTAATACAGAGTTTATAAATACAGGAAAATCAGTCGCAGGAGCTGACCCTACAGGACAAAATAATCCTGATAGAGGTGCTGTGGTTATGGAAGGAATCATGAGAGCTTTCGAAAAAAGAGCAGATAAAAATGCGAGGATGGCGTAATGGCAACAACTGAACAAACCGTAATAAATAGACAAGCTCCTTTTTTAGAGGATTATGCTCGTAAACTTTTAGAATCAAGTTATCAAAAATCGCAACAGCCTGTAGATATACCCGATATACAAGTTGCAGGGTTTACTCCTGATCAACAAGATGCTGTAACAAGAACAAGAGAAGGATTAGGAACTTTTGCACCTTTTCTTCAAGGAGCAAGTCGAGCTGTTGAAGAAGCGATTGGTAGACCTTCTATAGATCAAACATTCGGTGCACAAGGTATAGCTTCTTTTATGAATCCTTTTACACAAAACGTAATAGATACAACTTTAGCTGATATAGGAAGGCAAGGGCAAATAGCTCAAAATCAACTAGCTGCACAATCCGTGGGTCAAGGAGCATTCGGTGGATCTAGACAAGCTATTGCACGAAATGAACTTGCATCAAATATTTTAGATCAACAAGCTAAGACAGCAGGTCAGTTAAGAGCAGCAGGGTTTGAATCTGCTTTACAACAAGCAAGGAACTTAGCTGATGCACAAATAAGAGAAAGAAGTTTATTAGGTCAATTAGCTGGACAGCAAGCAGGATTAGGTGGTTTACAACAACAGTTACAACAACAAGATGTAGCAAATTTATTAGGAATAGGATCATTACAACAAGGTCAAGCTCAAGCTCTACTTGATGCTGCAAGACAAGGTGATTTACAACAAGCCTACGAACCATTCCAAAGATTAGGATTCTTTAGTGATATACTAAGAGGTGTTCCTACAGCTTCGCAAACAGTTACTGCGACAACTGCACCTACTCCTTCATTACTTTCTCAAATAGGTGGTGTTGCTGCAACAGGATTAGGACTAGCAGGGCAGTTAGGGTATAGACCTTTCGCAAAAGATAATACAGGACTTGGTTCTTTTAATTTTAATTTAGGAGGTAGTAGGTAATGCAACAAAGAGGGGGCATACCTTTTGGGTTATTAAATGTTCAAAATGATCCTTTGTTTCAAACAGCAGGNAAATCTAGNTTTTTGCAAAGTAATGTAAACCAAATAAATCAAAACGATTTAAAACAGTTAGGAAAAGCAAGTGTAGAGAAAAATTCAGGAGGACTATCAACTGACGATATTTTTAAAAAAACAGCACCAAAAGTAGAAAGTTTAGCTACCGATAATAAAGAAACAGTCGATTCTAGTTTAACAGGTTTATATGATGGTAGTGGCGATATAGCAAAAATAATGGGAGCATTATCAAAATTATCTAAAGACGATAAAGCTGATAAATTATATCAAGACTTAATAGATGAAAAGACAACACCAGAAGATGCAAAAGCAAAAGTAAATAAATTTTTTGGTGTAGATAAAACAGAAAAAACACCTGCATGGGCAGATGCTGCTTTAGCAATAGGTTCTCAATTATTAGCACCACCAAAACCAGGACAAACAACATTTCAACAGTTTGGAACTGCTCTTGCTGCAGGTGGTGTTGCTGCAAAAGCGAAGAAAAAAGAGGAGCGAGCAGAGGATCTTGCTATAAATAAACTTGCTTTTGGTGTTTATAGAGAAGATGAAAAAACTAGAAAAGCATTAGCAAAACAATATGCAACTTACAAACAAAAAAGATTACAAGATACAACTAAACTTGGTTTAGATTTAAGTAAGTTGTTTTTTGATAAACAAAAATTCGAATTAGAAGAAGATAAGTTTGCTGAAACACAAGGGAAAAATTACGCTAAATCTATCACCGATACAGTAAAAACTTTTCCTGAAGAAGTTCGTGGTAATTTATTTGATGCAATACAGAAAGATAAAAAGTTTTTAAAAGGTGTTGAAATAAAAGATGTACCAAGTGCTATTTATGCATTAGCCAAAAGTGCAGGAATAAAAACAGATAATGTAAAAGGATCTGATATTGTAAAAAGTGAATTTAAAATTAATACAAAGCCACAATTTGAGAGATTAAAAACTGCTTATCCAGATCTTGGTTGGGGTACATACGATCCATCAAAATCATATATATTAAGAGGGTTTAAAAATAAAACAAAACAAGCTCTTTTTACTCAAGCCCCTAATTTAGAAATAGAACCAAAAAAAGAAAAAACAGGATATTTAGGGTTACTAGAGGAAAGAATGAAAATAAAGAAAAAGATAAACCCTAGCCAAGAAGATTTAGCTAACTTAAAATTAATTGAAGATAAAATAGCAAAAGAGACTAGAGAACCTGATGATAGAACAACATTAAGAAAAGAACAAGATAATCTATTAGCTCTTGAAAGAGAAAAACAAACTGTTAATATGGGTGGTGCAGGTCGTCCTTTAGATGTAATAAATAGAGAAATAGAACAGACAAGAGGTCGTATTAATTCACTAACTACATCAGATAAAACAGCTATTTATGTAAATAAAGATGGATCTTTTTATAATGGTCCAGTGGGTCCTGGAGGAATAACTGAAGCACAATTAAAAACAGAAAGAGTTGATTTAGAAAAAAGACAAGTAAATTTTGTTCGTGCTGCATATATTGGAGATAAAATACTATATGCTCTTGCTCGTCCAGGAGCAAAAAAATCTGTTGGTTTATTTGAATCTTTTGCAAATAGAGTTGTTGGTATAACTAATCAAATAACTAACTTTACTGAAATTTCAGCAGAAGATCAAGCTAAATATTCTGGTGAAAATATAGATAATTTAATCGAAGGAAATACTGGAAATACAAGTAAAACATTTGCTGCATTTAAATCAGCAGCAAAAGGTAATCAAAGATTAATGTCTGCTGTTATGGATTATGCTTATGCATTAGCAGGTAGTCGTGAGACAGGAAAATTAACTGATAAAGACGTTGCTGCTGCATTAAGAACATTGGGTGGTGAAGATTTATCAGAGGGTGCGTTTTTTACAAACCCAGATAAATTGATTACAGGTGTAAGTAATGCTTTAGATCTAGCAAATAACAACTTAGGTGTTGGTATGAATGTTTATTTAGATAAAGCATATAGAATGGAAAAGAAAAGAAACCCAGGAGCAGACGAAAACGATTATAAATTTGATGCTATTGCAACAATAAAACGCTTATCTCCAGACTCTACATTATATGAACGTATTTTTTCTGGAAAAACAGAATTTTCTCCTCATGGTCTATCTTATCAAAAATTTGAAGAATATCAAAAACTTCATGGTGCTTCCTCTAATACTGAGGGAAGTAATGATGTTAGTCTAGGAGGTAATGCTTTAAGTCAAGTAGTACAATTAATAAAAAACACTAGAAAATTTGGTGTTGATCAAAGTGGGAAGTTAACTCAAGAAGCAACAGATACAATAAAAAATTTATTAGAAAATTTAAGCACTGAAGATAGAGCTAAAGCTAAACAACAGTTAGGATTATAATTAAGTGTCAGATCCAATATTACAAAATATTTTTGATGAAATAGAAACTAATAGATTAAAAACAGCTAGTTCTTCAGTTCAAGGAATGGGAAACTTACCTACTGCTGCATCAGGTTATTTAGAGTCAAGAGGTGTTCTTAGTCCAACAGAATCGGCTCTTATGGAACAAGGTATAGATACAGCTGGTTTTACCGATACTAGTTTGAAATCTGATATAGAACTAGATATGGAACAAGCAGGTATCTTGAATAAAGGTGCACCAACATCAGTTCGAGCATTAATAAGTTTTGGTCAAGTAACAGATCCAGATTTACAAAAGAAAAATGTTTTATATCATTTAAATAATTATTATAAAGAACAAGGACTTATAACAGATGATTATGACTTTGGTTTAAGAATTGGACCTGAAAGTAAACGGTTAGAGTATAAAGATCCGTCTAATCAAGGAAGGTATAATGTTCTTGATCCTGTTGGGGGTTTAGATTTAATAACTGGAGATCTAGCTGATTTAGCAGGAGATATACCAACTATATTAGCTGAAATAGGTGCTGCTACAGGAGTAACTTTTGTTCCAGGAATTGGTCAAACAGGTGTTGCTCAAATAGGTGCTGCATCATTAGCTGCATTAGGAACAGAGATATTAAGACTAAAAGTAGCAAGAAGTACAGGTGCTTTATCACCTGATGTAACAGATGATGATATTTTAAATACAGCATTAAATACAGCTAAATGGAGTGCGTTAGGTGGGTCAGCAGGTCTTATATTATATAAGTTTGGTAGACCCTTTTTAGCTAAATTAGGTTTAGTTCCACAAGGATTACGTTTTGATTTAGATGAAGAAAGTTTTCTAAAAGCCTACGATTCATATGTTAAAACAGGTGCGAAAAAAAGTGCAGAAGAAATAGGAGTTGTTCCTTCTTCTGCTCAAGTTGCAAAAATAGCATCAGAAGACCCTACCCTTACTCCATTAGAAAAAACACAAATGGCAAGTCTTGCTGGAAAATTAGGAAGAGAAGAAAAACTTGTTGCTACTTCTCCTGATCTTGAAACTGGAGCAGCA
>FUFK010058153.1_pt1 | contig 12031 bp, 14 predicted proteins | sample 1021851 | NCBI WGS metagenome assembly FUFK01 (sample SAMEA51879418, study PRJEB19060) | metagenome
CCTCCCCAAAATCCAAGTTTATTACCTTGGTCTATTACAGGAATTCCTTTTTTAAGTTTCATATTTTTGCAGACAAGTTTAACAATTTATCAATTTTACTTATATCTTTTTTTCCATGTTCATCTTCTAATGCACCGCTAAGATCAATCATAAAGTTTTCATTTTTAAAACTAGGAATATCATCTATTTGGATATTTCCTGCAATCATTTTATCCATTTCATCAGGCACTTCATTTAGTAGATTATGATCAAAACTTTCAGATTTATGGTAACCTTTTGAGTCAAATAAAATCACATCTGATATATCTGAATATTTTTTATACTTAATTACATCATCTTTTTCTGAAACTGTAATTGCTGTTATTATTTTAATATTATATTTGAATTTGATTTCTTTTGTTCTCTCAGGTGTAACATCGTAAAGTTGATAATAATCAAAATTTAAATCTTTTATTTTTTCCAAGATTTCATTAGTTGGATTTACTAGTACTGAAGTGAAGTTAACATTTTTTTTGTCAACTTTAATTAACTCTTTTAATATTTCATATTTAACAAATCTTTTACTTTTTTTATAGTTTGTGATGAAACCTATAAATCCTGGTGGGTTAGGATGATTTAAAATATAACTTAAAGTTTTAGGATCAGAGACCCCACAAATTTTTAGACCTTTTATCATTGGCTAAGATGATCANTCAGCTTCTCTATATTTNTTTTATAATTAGAGGAAGTTAGTGATCGACCCATGACAATAGCTGAAGCTTTGTTGTGAAAAGCTATTTTTGGTGTTGTAATTCTTTTTTGGTCATTCGGTTTATCACCAGGTAATCTTATACCTGGTGTAACAATAAATAAATTTTTAAATTTTTTTTTTATAATTTTAGCTTCGTTTGCTGAACAAACACATCCAGCAGCTCCGCTTTCTTTTATTATAGATGCTTGTTTTAAAACTATTTTTTCCACATTATCTCTATATCCAATTTTTTTTATTGATTTGTTGTTTAGACTTGTAAGAATAGTAACACCTAATACTTTTATTTTTTTATTAATTTTTTTTGCTTTTGTTGTGATTGCTTTAAGCATTTCAAGTCCACCACTTGCGTGAACTGTGATATACTCTAATTTCTTTAGATCTTTTAAGCTGTCTAATGCAGAAAGAGCTGTGTTTGGAACATCTGAAATTTTAACATCTAAAAAAAAAGGCTTTTTGTATGTTTCTAAAAATTTCCTTCCATTCTTTGAATAAAAAAATTGTAAACCAAATTTTGGGATTATTTCAATTTTATTATTACTGATGCTCCTTAATATTTTTCTTATTTTTTGTATATTGGAACTATCACAAGCAATGAATACTTTATATCTTCTCATTTATTTTTTTTGACCAAAATTTTGATGTTTTAAATATCAAAGAATATTTCTCCTTTACATATATTCTTTCGTTTGTTTTGGGGTTTCTTGCATACCTTGAATTTTGTAATCTTGTCTCTATCGAAAAAACATCACGTAATTCTACTCTTTCTTGTCTTTTTAAAGAATTCTTCATTTCATTAAAAAAAATTTCAACAAATTTTCTTAAATCTTTTTTAAAAAAGTTCGGATAATTTTTTGAAAGTTTGTTTATTAACTCAGATTTATTCGTAGCTAAGTATCTACTCTTCATCCTTATTTTTTTTATCCCCTAATTTTTTTGACAATGAGGAGAATGGAAGATTCTTACCACTTAATGGGCTTGAAAATTTCGATACTGCTTCTTTATTTTGTAATTCTTCGAGTAGTTTGATACTCAAACTAACTTTTCTTTTATCAAAATTTAACTCTGATATAGCTGCATCAATTCTTTCACCACCTACAAATCTTGATGGTCTTGCATCGGAAGAATTTACAGCTATATTTGACTTCTTAATTAAGAAATCTAATTTACAATTTTCAGGTTTTACGATTAATCCCTTATTATCTGTTGATACCACTTGTACAGTAATAATATCATTGACTTTTTTATCTTTAAACCAATTAAATGGATCTTCGCCTAATTGTTTTAATCCAACTCTTATTTTTTGTTCGTCTTTTTTAATTTCCAAAACTTTAACTTTTAATTTGTCACCTTTTTTGTATTTTTTTAATTCTTCTTCGGGATTATTTGTGAAACTTAGGTCATTCGCATGTAAGAAACCATCTATATCAAATTCATCCAATTTTAAATATATAGCATATTCATTTGTACTTGAAATAATCCCACTCACTTCGCTTCCCTCAGGAAACTTATCCATAAAAACTTTATATGGATTTTCTAAAGTTAACTTATGAGATATGGCAATTCTTCTTTTCTCTTTATCAATTTCTGTAATAACACAATCTATCATGTCACCTACTTTGAATAATTTTTTTGGCGCAACAATCCTTTTTGTCCAACTTATCTCACTGCTGTGTAATAATGTACTTAATCCTGGCTCCAAAGAACAAAAACATCCGTAATCAGTTATTTTATCAACTTTAACTTTGTATTTTTTGCCAATTTCGTAGCTTCCTATATGTTCGAAAGGATCCGGAGAAAGTTGTTTAATTGAACAACCTATTTGTAACTTTTCTTTATCAATTGAAATTATTTTAAGATTATGTTTTTCACCTATATTAAATATTTCGTCAGGATGATTTACTCTGGAATAAGAAATTTCTTGCAGATGCACAAGGACATCAATTTCATTATTAACTTCAAAAAAACATCCAAAAGATGAATATCCCTTTACGACAGCGTCTTTAATTATTTCTCCAACTTTAAATTTTTCAATTATTTTAGCTTTATCTTCTCTTTTGTTTGATGAAACTATTTGTCTTCTAGATACACATGCATTTCCTCTAATTTTATCTAATTTAATTATAGCAAATTTTTGCTCGACACCAATTAGATGATCTATGTTTTTTAATGGTTTGTCACTTATTTGAGAGCCTGGACAGAACATTAAAGAACCAGTTTCAACATGCTCAACTATTACACCGCCTTTACATTTATTTATTATCTTTCCATTAATTGACTCACTTTTCTCATAAGCCTTTTCGAGCTCATACCATCCTTTGATTTTTTGAGCTTTAATAGCTGACACAATTACCTCACCATTTTTATCTTCAATTTTTTCCAATAATACTGGAATGTTTTCTCCAATTTTAATCTTGTCTTTTAAACCAATCGTTTTTAACTCATTTACATCTATTATTGGTTCACTTTTTAAGCCTGCAATAAATATAAATACAAATTTTTCTGTAATCTTGGTAACTACACCTTCTATAATTTTACCCTCTTCAATTTTGTTTCTTGAAAGTTGTGAATTCAGTAATTTTTCGAATTCTTGATTCTTAGGTGATCTTAAGTCTTTATAAATTTCCATCAATTTTTAGTTTTCTGTCCATTATTCTTTTAATTTTATAAAAGCACGCTTTCTTACTTAATTTAGAAGTATTAATCAAGATTGAATCTTGAGTTTTTTTTAATGGACTATGCTTTCTATTTTTATCTAAATAATCACGATTTCTGAGGCTTTTTAATACACTATTGAAAGAAATATTTTTGTCAATTTTTTTTAATTCTAAAAATCTTCTTGTTGATCTAACTTTTAAATTTGCAGTTATGTAAAATTTAAACATTGCGTTTTTCATTATTACCGATGTTATATCTCTTCCATCCAATATAGATCCCTTAAAATTTCCAGGAGGATTGTAAGCACAATTTATTTGAAAGTTTTTTACTAGTTTTCTAATTTTAAGGTCCTTAGCTATAATAGATGCAGAATTTGCGACTTCATTGGACAATAAATTCTTATTATTTAGATCTTTTATTCTAATGTTAGCTATTTTTCTTTTTACGGAATTATAATTAAACTTATATTTTCTTTCTAAACGTAGTTTTCCGATAAATCTATAAATTTTCCCTGTATCTAAGTATAGTAAATTATATTCTTTAGAAATTAGTTTTGCCAGAGTGCCAGCTCCTGCTGCAGCTGGCGAATCTATAGCAACAGTAATTATTTGTCGTTTCATTCTCAANTTATTTTTGCTCCNANNNTTTTTANNATTTTAANAAATTTTGGNAANGANGAATTAATNGAATNTTTATCATANATTTTCCANTNNCCNCCTAAAGTTANNGCNGCNATACANNNCATCATAAANACTCTATGNTCTTTTNTAAAATNTTTNATNANANATTNNCCACTTAGNTNTAAATTNGGATTNCCANATATTTTNATNTCATTNTTNNTNCTNANTACNTTNANNCCAATCNTTTTNANAAANNTNATNCCAATATCTAGCCTTGGGCTTTCTTTTTTATTAAGTTCACCAAGATCTTTAAAAGATGATATGCCCTTTGCTTTTGCAGCAGCTAAAAAAATTATTAAAAACTCATCAATAGCCATGCTATTATAATTTTTAGGGCAATTTATACTTTTTAAATTCCGCTTGCCTTTTACTAAAATATCCGAAACGTATTCTCCTTTGTATTTTTTTTTATTTTTAATTAATATTTTTGCATTCATCTTATTTAAAATTTTTATGATCCCTATTCTTGAATTGTTTATGTTTATATTTTTTAAAACTAGTTCTGATCGTGGAGTAAGTATGGTTAATACAATAAAAAAAGCAGCCGAGCTTATATCGCCGGGAACTTTATAATTAAAACCACTAAAATTTGATATTCCATTAATATTGATATAGTCATATGTTTTTTTCTTTAATATTTTTATTGGAACTTTAAGACTTTTTAGAAGCAGTTCTGTATGATCCCTTGATTTTTTAGCTTTAATTTTTGTAGTGCCAGGTGTTTTAAGAGCAGCTAATATTATTGAACTTTTACATTGGGCACTTCCAATATTTTCAATGTAATTAATTGGTCTTAAAAAATTTGAACCAAAGATATTTACAGGCAATTTTGATTCATTAGTGTTAATTTTTGCTCCAAAAAGCTTTAAAGGGTCAGCCACTCTTGAAAAGTCTCTTCTCGAAAGACTGTTATCACCTGTTATTGTAATTATATTCTGTGAATTTACAAGAAGACCCAAAATTAACCTAGCTAATGTTCCTGAGTTTCCAGCATCCAATTTGATTTTTTTTGAAGTATTATATCCACTTAATCCGCGGCCAATTATTTGGTAACAATTTCTAACTTTTTTAAAATTAATTCCTAATTTTTTTATAGATTTTAAAGTATTAATTACGTCATCCGACTCTAAAAGGTTATAGATTTGAGAATGACCGATTGCTTGTGACGCTAGCAAAACACACCTTATAGAAATGCTTTTATCTCCACTAACTTCTACTGTTTTATTAAATTTTTTTATTTTATTTAGTATTATTACGTGATTTGTCATTGATGAATTAATTTATATTAAATTCATCACCAAAATATTGTGTTTTAGCGTCTTTATCACTTATTACTTCATTAGGACTTCCGGAAGCAATTACTTTTCCATTAGATAGAATAACAGCACGATCGCAAGTTTTCAATAAATCATTAGCATTATGATCAGTTATGACAACAGATATCTCTTCAGTTGATTGTAGATTTATAATAATTTCCTGTAGCATTTTAATAGTTAAAATATCTAGGGCGGCAAATGGTTCATCTAATAATAATATTTTAGGATCATTTACTAACGCCATAGCAATAACAAGTTTTTTTTTTTGGCCCCCAGATAAATTTTTAGCTTTTATATTTAATAAAGACTCAAACTCAAATTGATTAATTAACTTATTCAATTTATGAGTTCTCAATTCTTTTTCTTTAATGTGAATTTCTCCTACCATTTTTAAATTATCTTCAAGTGTCAAATCTTGAATTAGGCCGCCATATTGTGGAACTAGACCTAATTTAAATTTATTAAACCTCTCATTAATTGGTAATTTTGTTGAATCGACTCCTTCAATGAAAATTTTGCCAAAGTTTGGGTCAAGCAGGCCAGTTATAAGATTAAAAATAGTTGATTTTCCAACTCCATTTGGACCAAGCATACCTAGAATTTCTTGTTTATTTATATTTAAATTCAAATTATCTATTATTTGTCTTTTATTAAAAAAAACTGAAATATTTTTTAACTGAACTATCGGCTCTGAATCTTTATAATTTTCAACTTTAAATTTTTTTATTATTGCCATTAATTAATTTTTAGTTCTATTTTATTATCTGAATTAATACTTATATCTTTAGTTAAAAGGTTCATAGTAATTTTTTTTGCTTTCATAATTGAATTACCTTCTTCTAATATAACATTATCATATCCGACAGCAATATTTTGACTTATGTTTATATCGAGATTATCACAGAAAATGACTTTATTTTCATATACTATCTTCACATTTTGATAAAATTTTGAATTTTGACTTGAGTGGTTATATGAAGCGTATTTAGATGAAATTAGTATTTCATTTTTTTCTTTAGTTTTAATATTTCCATTAACATTCTCAAGATCTAATATATCTTTATTATCTAAATTTGTTTGTGCAAACTCAGCAATAACTTTAAAAATATCTCCATTTTTATTAGATGTAACATATTCAATATTTTTGGTTAAATTTTTAATTTTGTCATTTTCATCTTTCTTATCTAATTGATTTTTATTGTTTTTACTTAGGGTAATTACGTCTTTTTTATTATTTTTTTTTTTATTAGTTAAAATATTTTCATTTTTCTCATTTTTGTAATTTTTATCTTTTTTATTTGTTTTAATTTCCTCTAAAATCTCATCATTTGTTGATGAATTTAAATTTTTATTTGAATTGTCTATTTCTATTAATGCATTATTTGAAACCTCCTTATTTTTNAGTGGTCCTTTATAGAAATAAAGAGAATATATACCCCCNAAAATAACAATTATTAATAATAATAAAATTAATTGTAATAGAGATTTTATAGACATTAAGTTAAGTAATGTTCGATTTTAATATGTCATGCATATGAATTAGCCCAATAGTTTTATTTTTGTTTTTACCTTTATGAACACATAATGATGTTATTTTTTTTGAGTTCATAAGAGATAATGCTGATGCGGCTAACGTATCTCCGTTTATACTTATTGGATTTTGTTTCATTACTTTTTTTACATTTATTCCTTCAAAGCTCGAATATTTTTGAGCAATCCTTTTTAAGTCGCCATCAGTTACTATTCCTGTTGTATGACCGTTTTTATTTTTTACGAGTAAAACACCTAATTTTTTCTTACTTATAATTTTTATAGCTTTTTTCATACTTACGTTTTCATTTACTAACGGAAGTTTTCTTCCTATTACCATTAGATCACTTACGGTTTTTAATTTTATAGATAGCGATCCACCTGGGTGAAACTTTTTAAAATCTAATTTACTAAAATTTTTATATCTCATACAAGCAACTGCTATAGCGTCTCCCAATGCCAATTGAGCTGTCGTTGATGATGTTGGAACAATATTTTCTGGTCCTGCCTCTTTAATATTTGGCATTAAAAAACTAATATCTGAATTTTTAAACAATAAAGAATCTTTTTTAGATGTTATGCCTATCAATTTAATGTTTTTATTTCTTGAGGTATATTGAATAATATTTTTTAGCTCACCGCTTTCACCACTGTTACTAATTAATATAACAATATCTTTTGACGTAATTTGACCCATATCCCCATGGCTGGCACTTGAAGCATCTAGAAAAAATGCTGGCGTACCTGTCGAGGAAAATGTTGCTGCCCATTTTTTACCAATTATCCCACTTTTCCCAACTCCAGAAATAATTATCTTGCCATCCTTACAATTAATTATCATTCTAATTAGATTAACTAGTGAATTATTTATATTTTTTTTCAAATTTTTAAGTGCTTTAATTTCAAGTTGAATGACTTCTTCAGCAACCTTTTTTAAATTTTTTCTATGCATTTAATGAGACCAAATATCAGATGTAAATGATGCAAGATCTAAATTGACTCTACAATGAACAAATTTTATTGCTTCATCATACAACTGATCCCGTTTTTCTCTTACAAGTATTTTATTCAAGCATCTATAAATTTCATGCAGATATATAACGTCCCTAGCACAATATTGAAGTTGCTTTTCAGATAAATCCCCACCAAAATCTGATGATTGAAGGCTTTTATTTATATCATTTCCAGTAAATTCTTTAATTAAATCCTTCAAACCATGTTTATCACTGTAACTTCTTGCTAGTTTACTCATAATTTTTGTACAATTAATATTTTCAACATTGCTTTTAAGATATTTTTTTATGAATAATAAATCAGCTCTTGCATAATGAAAAATTTTATTTATTTTTTTATTTTCAAGTATTTTTTTTAAATTCGGCGCTTTGTAAGTTTCTCTGTTTAGCTGAATAATATGCGCATCATGGTTTCCTGTTGAAATTTGAACTAAACATAAATTATCTCTTTCAACATTAAGACCCATAAATTCACAATCTACAGCTATATTGTCACTCAACACTAAATCATCTGGCAAATCTTCTTTGTGTAATTTAATATCTAGTTTCATTTGATAGAATATATATATGAAACAAAAAGAAATTCTACTTTTCGGTGCAACTGGCCAAATAGGAAGAAATCTGATCAGAAAGCTGACTAAAAATAACTATAAAATAACTGCAGTAACTAGAAATATACATAAGGCAGGCTATTTATTAAAAACTCAGGCAAACCCAGGATATTTAAAATTAGTTGAGTTAAAAAACTTTGACTTAGAGAAAATTGATGAACTTATGAAAGAGGCATCAATTTGTATAAATTTAATTGGAATATTATTCGAAAATAGGCGAAATCATTTTAAGATTATTCATACTGATTTACCAGACATGTTATCAAAAAAAGCTAAAAAATATAAATTGGAAAAATTTATTCATCTATCAGCCTTAGGAATTGAAAAAGCTTTAGACAGTAGGTATGCTCAAAGTAAATTAGAAGGAGAAAAAAAAATTATAAACAATTTTGATAAATATTTTATATTTAAACCTTCAATTGTTTACTCTGTCGATGACAACTTCACTACAAATTTTATGTCACTACTTAGCATTTTGCCGATAATGCCGCTTTATTATGAGGGAAAAACGAAATTTAGCCCAATCCATGTAATTGATTTAGTAGATATTATTTATAAANTAATCGAAAGTAATAAAAAAAANATTTTACTTGAATGTGTTGGACCTGAAACTTTCACTTTTAAAGAGATTATTCAAATATTACTTAAATTAATTAAAAAGAAAAGAATACTCATATCTCTTCCATTGCCCCTGGCAAAAATTTCGGCTAAAATTTTACAGTTATTTCCAAAACCTCTTCTCACTGAGGATCAATTAAAAATGCTAAAATACAATAATTGTGCAAACAGCGAAAATACAAATAACTTTGATTTAGACTTAAAAGCCTTCAAAAAATTTGAAATTGAGGTTGAAAAATATAGTTACAACTGGAGAACGGGTGGTCAATTTTCAAATAATAATATAAAAGAAATGAAATGATTTATTACTTAGTTGTTGGTATTTGCATATTATTATTAATAGCCGTAATTTATATTTCTGCCAAACCTATAAGTATGGGTATTGAAGCGAGAAGAAATATTAACGATAAAGATCATAAAAATAATTTAGTTGATGATTTAGAGAGTAATGAAATTATAAATGAAAGTAATCTAGAAAATAATAATTTATCTGATGAATTAACAAAACTTAATCAATTAAAGATTGATGGAGTGTTAACTGAAGAAGAATATGAAAAAGCAAAAAAAAAGTTGTTGGATTAGGCCGATTTAATTTTTTTCTCTATAAATTTAGGAACTTCTTCCTCTTTATCAATTGCTTCATCTTTTTTGCCTTTAGGTTGATAAACGACCATTAAATGAAGAGGACAATAGGAAAACTTTTCTACATTTTTCCTTCCACAGAAGCTCGCGTCACTTTCATTAGGATTTCCCTCCATATATTTACATGTATCCTCAGTCAATTCTTCAAGTGTCAAATTCTTAGCTGGTTCAAAATCTTTATTTAAAAGTAAAGTTTTAATTTTTCCTCTTCTGCCTTTTAGTCGTAATTCGTTACTGTCATTATTAATGGAAGGCTTTTGTTTCTGGGCGTGGGATCTGGCTTTTATTTTTAATGATAAATTAAGACGATGAGCCTTTCCTATAACTGCATTTCTGGATACACCACCTAATATTTCTGCAATTTGGCTTGCAGTTTGTCCTTTTCCCCAAAGCTCTTTTAATTTATTTACTTTTTCTTCAGTCCAGCTCATATATACTATATATTGTATTATTATATTATATTAATACCCGATCTTGCATATTGATTACAGAACACAAGTCTTATTTCAAATTTTTCAACAAAAATGTTTTACTTTAATAACTCTAGGTTGAAAATTTTATCTGTGAAATAAAAAAAAAAAAAATTATAAACAAATATGAGCGCTTTAGCAAAAAATTACAAAAGAAAAAACTTGTCATTCAAGAAAGGCAAAGGTTGCTATCTATTTTCTACAAATGGTAAAAAATATTTAGATTTCGTACAAGGGATTGCTGTAAACTCATTAGGTCATGCAAATAAAAAATTAAATAAAGCCATACAAGATCAATCAAATAAAGTTTGGCATGTTTCAAACGCTTTTAAAATTCCTGAAAGTGAAAAGTTGGCAAAAAGATTAGTAAAAAGAACTTTTGCAGATGCTGTTATTTTTCAAAATAGTGGAGCAGAGGCAACTGAAACAGCAATTAAAGCTGCTAGGAGATATTTTTATTTTATTGGCAAACCAAGCAAAACAACAATTATTTGTATTAAAAACTCATTTCATGGAAGAACAATAGCTGCAATAAATGCAAGTGGTTCAAAAAAAATGACATTGGGATTTGGTCCTAAAGTTCCTGGTTTTCAACACTTTGAGTTTGGTGATCACAAAAAGCTAAAGTCTTTGATTAACAAGAATACAGCTGCAATTATGATTGAAACTATTATGGGAGAGGGAGGAATAAAAGTTATTCCCAACTGGTGCATAAAAGCTATAAGAAAAATTTGTGATCAAAAAGGCATACTATTGATCCTTGATGAAGTGCAATGTGGTATCGGTAGATCAGGTAAATTTTTTGCATTTGAGTATGCTAAAGTAAAACCAGATATAGTTCCAATTGCTAAAGGAATTGGAGGTGGTTTTCCATTGGGAGCAGTTTTGATGAAAAAAAAGATATCAAAAGCAATGGTTCCAGGAACACATGGTTCAACATTTGGTGGTAACCCTCTTGCAATGGCAGTAGGTAATGCTGTTTTAGATCAAATTAATAGTAAGTTACTGAAAAATGTTAACAAAATGTCAAAATATTTTATATCTCAATTAAATATAATAAAAACAAAATATCCAAAAGTAATAAAAGAAGTTAGAGGGGTCGGCTTATTAATTGGTCTACAACTTTACGATGATCAAACTAAATTTATTATGAAATTGATGGAAAATAAATTACTTACAATTAGAGCTGCAGAAAATGTAATTAGATTACTTCCACCATTAAATGTCAATAAATCTGAAATTAATTTAGCTTTAAAAATTATAAATAAAGTATGCAAAGAACTTAAATAATATGAAACATTTTATAAATCTAAAAGATATTCCTAGTAAAGATCTTAGAAAAATAATTATTGATGCGAAACAAAGAAAAAAAAAAAGAAAAAAATTAAATATTTTGGAGCCAGACAAAGGATCACCTCTTAAAGGTAAAATGTTAGTACAAATGTTTGAAAAAGCCAGTTCAAGAACAAGAATAAGCTTTTATTTAGCTATTAAACAGCTTGGTGGTGGAACATTGACACTCAGATCGAACGAGCTTCATCTTGGCCAAGGTGGTGAGACGATTGCAGATACTGCTAAAATTTTATCTACATATGGTGATGGCTTCATGTTGAGAACTGATGATGATAAAAAAATTGAAGATTTTCAAAAGCATTTAAAAATACCCATAATAAATGGTTTAAGTCCATCGTCTCATCCAACTCAAGTGTTATCAGATATTTTTACTGTTGAGGAAATAAAAAAAA
>FUFK010040266.1_pt1 | contig 12030 bp, 18 predicted proteins | sample 1021851 | NCBI WGS metagenome assembly FUFK01 (sample SAMEA51879418, study PRJEB19060) | metagenome
CTTATGCAATACAAGCACCAGCTAATCTTTCTTTTACAGATACCAACTCATCTTCTACTGGCAGACCTTTTATTTCATGGACACAACCAACTGACTATCCAGATAATCAATATAAAGTAAATGTAGTTGATAGTTCAGGTAACCAAGTTTTAAATAAAATCGTTTCAGTCAATAATGTTGATTTAACTTTTTTACCAGTAGCCAGTAATTATGTAGCAACAGTTTCAGCTTTAAATGCTTTGGGTGTTGAATCACCAACAACAAGTCTTACTTTTAGTGTAGCGAATCCACCAACTAAAACTGCCGATGTTCAAGATTCTGCAATAACTACTGTAAAAATCGCAGATGCAAATATAACAACAGCTAAGATCGGTAATGCACAAGTTGATACTTTGCAGATTGCTGGTAATGCAGTAACTGTACCAGTATTTGTTACAGGTGGTTCATCATCAAGAACTGCTATCGGTTCAACTTATTCAACAATTATAAGTGCAACTATAGTAAGAAAAGGTTTAGCAACTTTAATTACTTTTACAGGACAATTTGATTCGCAAGGTGGTTCCCTTGGTATTTATAAAATTAGAGTTTTAAGAGATTCAACAGACTTTTCAAGTCAAGAATGGGATATTGGGATAGCTCAACAATTAAGAAAATCAGACACTATAGTTTTGCAAGATACTGATACTGGTACTGGTAGCACTACATATAATGTTCAAGTCAAACATTCTGGATATAATGTTGGTCATTATCAACTCTTTATGGCAGTAGAACAATTTCAACGATAAGATGAATGTTATAACAATCTACAAAAAAGATTCTGGTGTGATTCTAAGAACAGTTTCTAGCACAGATGATATTCTAAATAATGTTTTAGCTGATGAAGATTATATCGAAGGTAGCTTTTCAACAGACGAATATATTATCAAAGAAGGCAAAGTCACAAAAAAAAATAAAACNACAATTACCAAACAAAATAAAACACAAGCACAGATTGATTTAAGACANAAAAGAGATTCTTTGTTAATNAANNGTGATTGGACACAAACAATTGATNGTCCTTTANCNGATACNAAAAAACAAGAATGGCAAACCTATCGACAACAGTTAAGAGATTTACCAGCTACTTACAAAGACATTGAATCAATAGATGAAGTTATTTTTCCAAAAGAACCAGAATAGTTAATGAGATAAAACAATAAAAATTATATAATAGGAATTTATTATGGCACAACACGATTATAATTTAGCGAATCAATCAGGTGCAGATTTTCGTGNCGATCTAAACAATGCANTAAGTGCTATTGCTACTAACAATAGTGGCAGTTCACAACCAAGTACAACTTTTGCTTATGAATGGTGGGTTGATACTTCAAGCGATGTTTTAAAAATTAGAAATAGTGCTGACAATGCTTGGATAACTTTACCAATATCTGTCACANCAGATAATACAGTTGATATTAATGGTGGTACTGTTAATGGTATAACATCATTAAGTTTTAGTTCTGGTTCAACAGTCACCACAATTTTAGATGAAGATAATTTAGCTTCTGATTCTGCTACAGCATTAGCTACTCAACAATCCATTAAAGCGTATGTGGATTCACAAGTAACTGCACAAGACCTAGACATTACCGATGGCAGCAGTTCGATATCTATAGATTTAGATTCTGAATCTTTAGGATTGTTGGGTGGCACAGGTATAACCAGCACAGCTTCTGGTAACAATGTAACTTTTGCTATTGATACTACAGTTGCTACTTTGACTGGTAGTCAAACTTTAACTAACAAAACTTTTGATGCTGATAATAATACTGTTACAAATCTTGAAGTAGATAATTTAAAATCTGGTGTATTAGACACTGATCTTAGTTCTGTATCTGGTAGTGATGATACTTTAGCATCTGCAAAAGCGATTAAAACTTATGTTGATACACAAATTACAGCAGAAGATTTAGATATATCAGATGGCTCTACTGCGATATCAATAGACCTTGATTCAGAAACTTTGTCTTTATTAGGTGGAACAGGTGTCAGTTCTACAGCATCAGGTAATGGTGTAACTTTTGCAATAGGTCAAGCAGTAGGTACTGGTGACAATGTTCAATTNAATCAAGTCACATCTGCTTTAGTGGGTAATGCTTCTACAGCTACAAGTTTACAAACAGCAAGAACAATCAATGGTACAAGTTTTGATGGTACTGCCAACATAACTTTTGATAGTGATGCAGTCAGTGAGGGTTCAGCTAATTTATATTTTACCAATGAAAGAGTAGATGATCGAGTCAATGATTTATTAGTTGCTGGTTCTGGTATTACTTTAACTTACAATGATGGTAGCAATACTCTAACAATTGCTGGACAAGTTGGCGATATTACTTCTGTCGTAGCTGGTGATGGTCTTACNGGTGGTGGTACTTCTGGTGATGTTACTTTAGCTGTAGGTGTNGATGATAGTTCTATTGAAATAGATTCAGATGCTTTGAGAGTCAAAGCAAGTGGTATCACCAATGCTATGTTGTCAGGTTCAATAGCTAATGCAAAACTTAGTAATTCAAGTGTCACAATNAATTCACAAAGTCTTAGTCTAGGTGCANCACTTACTTTAGATACTGACAATATTGGTGAAGGTAGTTCNAATCTTTATTACACAGATGCCAGATCAAACTCAGCAATAGATGCTAGAGTCACACAATCTTTCGTCAATGCTTTAAATNTCAATGCTGCNAGTGTTGATAANAACTCAGTAGNATTAGGCACTAAAACAACTGGNAATTATGTTGCCACAGTAGCTGGTACAACCAATGAAATTGAAGTATCTGGTTCTGGTAGTGAAACAGCAAGTGTAACTATCGGTTTGCCTGATGATGTCACTATAGCTGGTGACTTAACTGTCAATGGCACTACCACAACTGTTAACTCAGATACTTTGTCTGTAACTGATCCATTAATAAAATTAGCAAAAAGTAATAGTGGTGCAGATTCTTTAGATATAGGTTTTTATGGTTTATACGATACTTCTGGTTCACAAGATTTATTTGCTGGTTTATTCAGAGATGCAAACGATTCAGGCAAGTTTAAATTATTCAAAGATTTACAAGTAGAACCAACCACCACAGTCAATACTTCTGGTACAGGTTATGCAGTCGGTACTTTGGTTTCTAATTTAGAAGGTAATGTAACTGGTAATGTTACTGGTAGTGCTGATACTTTAACAACAGCTAGAGCTATTGCTTTGAGTGGTGACGTTGTTGGTACAGCTAATTTTGATGGGTCTGCTGGTATATCTATTTCTACTACAATTCAAGCTAATTCAGTTGCTTTAGGAACTGACACAACTGGTAACTTTGTTGCCGATCTTACTGCTGGTGAAGGTATTGATGTTAGTGGTGGTGGCTCAGAGAACGCTACAATTACAGTTTCAGCAGAAGATGCTACTGAAACTAATAAAGGTATTGCATCTTTTGATGGCACAGATTTTACAGTTAGTTCTGGTGATGTCACAGTCAATGTTGAAAGAATACAAGATATAGTTGGTGGCATGGTTACTGGTAATACTGAAACAGGTATTACAGTTACTTATCAAGATGCCGATGGTACCTTAGATTTTGTTGTTGGAACTTTAAATCAAGACACCACAGGTAACGCTGCAACTGCCACAGCTTTAGAAACTGCCAGAACAATTGGTGGTGTTTCTTTTGATGGTACAGGCAATATAGATTTAGCTGGTGTTAATACTGCTGGAAATCAAAACACTTCAGGAAATGCAGCTACAGCTACAGCTTTAGAAACTGCCAGAACAATTGGTGGCACTAGCTTTGATGGTACTGCAAACATAGCAATTGCTTTGGCAGCAACATCTACAGCTTTAGCAACTGCAAGAAATATTGGTGGAGTATCTTTTGATGGGACTGCTGATATAACACCAAAAAATTTAGCTGACGCAGATGGTGATACCAAAGTACAAGTAGAAGAATCTTCTGATGAAGATAAAATTAGGTTTGATACTGGTGGTACTGAAAGAGTTGTTATAGATTCTGATGGTATTACTGTGTCAAGTGGTCTTATTAATGGTGTAGGTATTAAATACAACATAACAGATTTTTCAAACAGCTTACTTATTAGTAACGATGCTGGTACAGGCACATTAGATGCTGCTTCACATAATACTGGTCTTGGTGACCAAGTTTTTGATGATTTAACAAGTGGTACTAGTAATACTGCTATGGGTTCAGGTGCTTTAGATGCTAATACAACAGGTGGTTCTAATACAGCTATTGGTAGAGATTCACTTGGTTCTAACACTACAGCTTCTAATAATGTAGCAATTGGTAAAAGTGCTTTAACAACAAACACAACTGGTGAAGGTAACACTAGTGTTGGAAAAGACTCTTTAAAAGACAATACAACTGGTGGTAATAATACGGCAGTAGGTGAAAATGCTTTAGCTAATAATACAACAGCTAGTGAAAATACAGCAGTAGGACAAAATGCTTTATTAACTTCTACAACAGCAGGAAATAATGTTGCTATAGGACATGATGCTATGCGATTGACTACTACTGGNGGTAATAATGTTGCTGTTGGATTAGATGCTCTAAGAGCAAACACTACAGGAGACACCAATACTGCTGTCGGTAAAGAGGCATTAACTTCTAATACGACTGGTACAAATAACACCGCACTAGGAGCTAGAACATTAGATGCTAATACGACTGGCACAAACCTTGTGGCAGTTGGTGATATGGCTTTAGGTGCTAATACCACGGCAAATAACAATGTAGCAGTTGGTGTAAGTGCTTTAGAAGCAAATACTACTGGCTCTGAAAATGTCGCAGTGGGTCGTTTTTCTCTAAAGGCTTGTACAACTGGTGCTAACAATACTGCTATTGGTGATGCTGTTTTATTTGCACTTACTACATCTCAATCATGTGTGGGAGTTGGTAATAACGCTTTACAAGCAAACACTTCAGGCTCTCAAAATATTGCTATGGGTGTAAATGCTTTAATAGCTAATACAACGGGTGAAAATCATGTTTGTATTGGACACTCATCTGGAAGTTCTTTAACTACTGGTAACAGAAACACTGCTTTAGGTGCATTTACACTAGATGCTTGTACTACAGGTGATGATAATACTTGTATAGGAAAATCTGCTGGAGGTGCAATTACTACAGGTTCAGATAATACTTTACTAGGTGAAANCGCTGGTGATGCCATAACAACTGGTAGTAATAATGTAGTTCTTGGTAAAGAAAGTGATATATCAGCTGCTGACGGAATTAATCAACTTGTTTTAGGTCTTGGCATAACTGGAGATTCTAACGGCACGTTCACTTTTGGAACGTCTGCCGGAAAAGTTCATAACCATTTTGGTTCAGATGCTTCTTTTACTAGAGATTCAGATTTAAGACTCAAAAAAAATATTACAGATACAAGTCTTGGTTTAAGTTTTATAAACGATTTGAGAACAGTAAAATACAACTGGAAAGGACACCATGAATTAGATTCAACAGATAGTGAACTTGCTCATTTATATAAAGAAAATGAAGCAGACAATACAATGATAACTGACGTAACTATGCATGGGTTTATTGCTCAAGAAGTTAAAGCAGCATTAGACACTGCGGGTGTCAGTGATTGGGCTGGTTGGGAAAAAGACAAATTTGGAGTGCAAAGAATTTCGAGAGAAATGTTTGTAATTCCGTTAGTTAAAGCAGTACAAGAATTATCAGCAAAAGTTGATGAATTACAACAACAATTAGACTCAAAAGGAGAATAAAATGGCAGTAACAAAAGACTTAACAAAAGCAATTCAAGAACAACAAGAACTAATAGATTCTTTAACAACTAGAATAGAAACNTTAGAAGCAACAGAATAATATGGATNATCTTTTAATACTTGCTTTTGTNATATTTTTTATAGCAATGTATTTAAGNGTGTCTGATCCAATAAGGTATAATGAGATAAAACAAAACCTTTTGAATTGGTTTAAAGAATAGTTATAATATTTTTAATCAATTAAAGGAGTTAAAAATGACAGAAGAAAAAGTTGAAAATCAAGAACCAGTAATTATAACTTTCAATGGTATTGAATATAGATCGGCAGATTTATCAGATATGCAAAAAGACATAGCCATGAAACTTAATACTGCTGGTAAAAAATTAGCAAGATTGCAAGAAGTCTATGATGATTATGTTATTACCAATGACTACAAAAACATAATGATCAAAGCCTTTGAAGCATCTACTGAAGAAGTTACCGATGGCNAAGAAGAAACCAGCTCAGAGGACAACAGTTAATTCTGTAGCAAANGCNTTAGATACACACGANCAAGTGTGCCAACAACGATGGCAAGAAAACTATCGTAGGTTGGANTCCATAGAAAGTATGATNTTAACCAACAATCAAAGGTTGTGGTGGTTTGCTGGTATTATTCTTACTTTATTAATGTCTTTAGTAATTAAAAGTTTTGTATGATACTTTATACTGAAGCACAACTTGATAAAGCATTTAAAGAATTTAATAAAGTCAGAATCAAGTCTGGTATGGCAATGGTGACAATAGAACAATATAGACCATTGTTTGAAAAAAATATGGAAAGNGANTGGTTTGAATGATAGATAAATTAATNNANCCAGNANCNNANATTNTTNATAAGNTNNTTNNAGATAAAGATTTNNAANNNAAATTAGATCACGAATTAAATACTTTATTCCATGAAGCTAATNTAGCTCAAGTCAAAGTAAATTTAAAAGAAGCTGAACATAAATCTTTATTTGTTTCTGGTTGGCGACCTTTTCTAGGTTGGTCTTTATCTTTTTTATTTATTTATGGTATTGCAGTAAGAGATATTTTAGACATGATTTTTAAAGCCAATGGCATACAAATAGATTTAGTTGAATTTGATATAAGCACTTTGACACCTATTTTAACTGGTATGCTTGGTTTAGCTGGAATGAGATCGTATGAAAAAACTAAAAATGTTCATGCAAAATAATTTATGTTTGGTTTGTTCAAGAAGAAAAAGAAAAATGTTGAATATAGAGATAATGATGAATTGGATGCTTATATTAAGTATTCCAATTTTACTGATGTCTTTAAGGTGGATGAAGAAATGAAAGATGATGTCGGCATTACACCAGCTTTGATAGAAAAATTTAAAGCCAAACTTAAAAACGAAGAAGGTTATGAATACAGACCTTACCACTGTAGTGAAGGTAATTTAACTATTGGGGTAGGTCGTAATTTAGATACCAAAGGTTTAAACGTAGCAGAGATAGATTTTATGTTGGACAATGATATAGATGATGTCTTTTTGAACTTAGATCGTGAGTTACCACATTGGAAGTATGAACCATTTAATATTCGTTTAGTGCTATGTGATATGTGTTTTAATTTAGGAATTAAAGGTCTAACTAAATTCAAGAAGTTTTTACAAGCTGTCGATGATTCTGATTATGAAGAAGCTGCTTTAGAATTAGAAAAATCTAAATACTTCACTCAAGTACCAAACAGAGCTAAAAGAAATATTAAATTGGTGTTGAGTGTTATATAAAAAAAGCCACCTATATAGGTGGCTCTTTTTCTTGCTAAGTTTATAACAAGACGCACTTTATTGAATTGTCTTCTTTAAACAACATACGAGTCCTAGAAATTTCTTCATCTGGATATAATGCAACTTGAGCAGCCTCGTCTATTTCTTGCAGCTTGTTGTATATCTTAATGATTTCTCGGTCATGTTCACTGATTTTGTCACGTTCAGCGTTGTCTAATTTTATGTATATTTCATCGAGGATTGGCATCAAATTCCTTCTACAGTATCTTAGCAACTCCGTACTAGATGATCCTCGTTTTACATAATCTACGTTCATAATTTTCTCCTTTTTTATAAATTATGATTTATATATTACAGATACTATTATAAATTACAACTATTATTTAAATTATTTTACAAGTTTTTTTATACTAAATCTTCTTTGTGTATAAGCATCTTTTGCTGGTATTACCTTAGTTTTTTCTGGTTGTGCTTTGTAATTAACAGTTTTCCAAACCACTTGATGTGTCTTAGAAAAACCTTGTTGTGAAGTAGCCAGTTCTTCCATAATTTTAGTCTTAGAGTTTTGAATAAGATCGGTTAAATCTTTTAATTGTGCTTCCCAAGTTTCAATGTTATCAATGTGTTTTTGTGCTGTCTTAGTTAGTTCAGTTGTCTCCCCATTGTCTTGCGGATTGATTCGTGCTGCATCTTGCGTATCAAAAGGTGAATAATAATCACAATTAGCAATTCTATTATTGAAATCTCTAATCTTAGGTTCTAGTTCTTCTGCTTCCCAAACTAAATCTCTTTCATAGAAATAACATCTAAGATCAGTACCATTTAGAATAGCTATTACTGCCCAGTCTAAGCCAGTACAAGCCATTAATGCCTTGACTTGTAATACGCCACGATAAAGGGGTGGTGCTTCTTGATGAGCTGCATTGGTAGCTTTTATTTCAATGATACCTTTACCATTTATTTTGATACCTTCATCATCAGCTTTTTCTGGCAGATAAAAACCTTTCTCAGTATCTTTACTCACAAATAAATTATCAGCTACCCCATAACAATCTACTGAACCATTCAAAGTAATACTAGGATGTCTTACTGGTTCTGTAACTTCTAATTGTATGTCCAATAAACCTATACGATCAAAGGCAGCTAAAGCTATAGCTTTTTCTAATCTATTGCCCATATCCATAAATTTATTAGTTTCAATGTTAATGTCTTTACCTTGCATAGCATCGTGACAAAGTTTGAGTCTTTCGTTTGGATTGCAATATGGATTGACGTTGAATATATCGCAAACTACTGAACATGATGGCTCAAAGTCTGGTGTTAATTTTCCTACTGCACTTACTCTATATTCCGAATATTTTGCTACTAATTTATCTTTAACAATCATTTACTTATCCCAATAATTTCTAATCTGCGAAGCATACCATTTGGTCTTGCCTGATCTTGTCGTTACTTTACGTCTGGTCAATTCATCTGCAATACCTTGTAAAGTATTGATCCCATCTTTTGTAATATCGTTGATAATTGGTGCTAAGTCTTTTTTAAACTGCTCATAGTTTTCGGTGTGTTTCTCTCCAGCTTTGAGCCAAGAATTAGCTAGTTTGTGATCTGATCTAACTTTCTTTCTGTCAGTAGTCTTTGTCATGTACTCTCCTTAATTGTGATCTATCATAAGCAACATACTTATGAGTTTCTTCATCTTGTATAACTATCTTGCCATTTAAGGTCTTGGCATAAGTGCCAAAGATAGCGTGTCCTTTTACTTGAAATCTCATGCTTCTTTTAATTTTTGAAACTGATCATTGGCATAGATCATCGCTTGTTGATGTTTCATACCTTTTGCTTTTGCTTCAGCATAAAACTTTTCCCAAATACGTTCATTTTCGCTATTGCTCATTGTCGATATACTCCACGATATGTCCAGCAGCAATAAGTTTATTGTACTTAATGATTGCTTGTTGTTTGTCTTTGTATTGCATGGGTGGTAGCCAAGCATTGTNGTATTTAACTTTTATTAAGATCATTTGTTTCTCCTTTAAGTTTTTGTTTTACAAATTCTTGCCAATCATTTANATAAGTAGAAATGTAACAATCATCATTGCCTTCAAAATCATAATCCATTTCCCAGTCATAAATTATATTGCCACAACGAGTTACATATTGATCTACAACATCTTCTTTATACATACGCCAAAAGATTCCTTTTGTTTCGTTTATAGTGGCAAATTTTTTCAGACAATCTTTTAAGTTATCGTATTCATGCTCTGTTGTTTCTTCAAAGCAATCTTGATGATATGTTATTTTAGATATGCAATATTTAGTTTCTATCATTTGTTTCTCCTACTTTTTTCGTACTGTTGCACGATGAATACATAATTTTGCAGCAACCATTTCTTTTGGGTAAGAAAAGGTCGTTGCTCAAGATCGCATTCTCTACGATAATCATAGTACAGTTGCCCATAAAAAAGTTCAAAGTCGGTTCTTTGTTCTTTGTATGAGAAGTCTGTTTTTTTATTCATGGTTTTGTTTGTAGTGTGCATCTATATAAATTTGACAACCATAAGCACTAGATAAATCAAAAACTTTGTCATTTAATTGAGCAATAGAAGTTATTTTTACATCAGAAGTTCCCCAGTCAGAAGCATATTCAAACTGTTGATTTAAAAGTTCTCCTTCTGGTGAGTAAACTTGGTAAAATTCAGGTATTGATTTATTGTCTTTTTTTATTGGATAAATTAAATAATCATAATGTTCGTAAACATAATCGTATAAATGATTCCAAGGTTGTATTTTTTTCATAATTTTCTCCTTTTATTTACTGTTTAAAAACTTTACTAATTTGGTTGGATATTTGTTTTGGTGTAAATTGTAACCACCGCTGCTTATTTCATCGCTGATAAAAAATTTATTAGTAGTAGAACAATGTGTCATAGACTTGTTATCAACCAAAGAAAGAAGGTGTTTTAAAAAAACTGATCTGTTCTCTTTTTTGATAGACTCGCTTTTAAGCATAATTTCTGATGCTTGTCCTTTTGGTAGCTGAACATAGGTCGCTACTAACTCGCCAGATTCGTTTACAATCAATCTATTAGCGTAACCTTGTATTGAATATTTAGTCATTTTTTCATTCATAACTTTCTCCTTTTTCATAATCTATGATATATATATTACAGATACTATTACATATTACAAGTATTATTATAAATAATTTATGTAAATTTATTTGACACTAAATAAAAAAAAGTTTTATTATCTTTTAAAATTAAGGAGATTAAGATGCAAGATAAAAAACCAAATGGACACAATCGTTTAGATGGTGACTTTCTATTTGTTGAATATTGTCACAACACACACCAATTGAATTGTAAGTTGCGAAAATTATTTGATTTAAAAGAATTACCATTTGATAAATTTTTAGACGAAAATCTTGATCTATTAACTAATTCATTTATTTATTTAATACAAGAAGGAGTACAAAATGACTAATCCATTTATTATAGACAGCGAGGACAGTCCATATATATCACACAAGGCAGCTACTNAAAGCTGGTACAGAAACAAAGAAGAANTAGATATTAATTATTTTATGATTGATACCAGCACTATGAAATTTGGTTGGGGTAAATATGATCTTTCCGAAGGTTACAGTTATGTTTGGCAAAAAGATTTATTTACGCCAATAGACAAACCTAGTGACGACCATAAAAAAGCGTTTAGCGTTTGGGTCTTGCCTAAGTATGTCGATGGCGATAGGAATATTGAACATCCACCTTGCCTTTGGCAAAGGCACAGCTTTGGAGAATATTCAGGGTTTCAACAAATGGGTGCTTGTTTTTATGAAGAATCTCTTAAACCTGAAAATCAAAACAAATTGCCAGTTGTAAAATGGGTAGGTTCTGAACCAATGACAGTTGGTATGGGTAATACTGCTATCCCTAAATTTGAACTTGCTGCCTTTAAAGAAAGACCAGATAACTTTATAATACCAACGTGGGTTAGCTCAGAAGAAGGCACGACACAAAACACACTTCTCCCCGAAGAACCTTCTTCTGANGCTNAGACTTCAACATTTGTCGATGATGAAATTCCCTTTTAGAAATGGCAATGCAATGGGAAAAAATTGCACCATTAATAGCTATTGAAGTTTTAGGCGAACCAAATAAAAAAGACGATACACATTGGCGATATGGTAACAAAGGTTCTTTAGCTTTAGATTTAGAAACTGGTACATTTTACGATTTTGAGAAAGGTGAGGGCTATGGTGTCATTGCCTTTCTTGAAGCCAGAGGTTTGAATGTCGATGAAGTCTTAGCACCTTACAAAGATCAAGCAGTACCAAAAACCACAAAACCAACTCGAACTTATTCTGATAAAGATATGTTTGCTTTAAAAGAACAAGCAGAAATTTTTGTTAGATATAGTGATACCTTTTGTGTGATGCGATTTCCAACAGATCATCAAATTAAACAAAAG
>FUFK010076059.1_pt1 | contig 12030 bp, 12 predicted proteins | sample 1021851 | NCBI WGS metagenome assembly FUFK01 (sample SAMEA51879418, study PRJEB19060) | metagenome
GTTACTAGATACTATGTTTGAATTGCCAGGCATGGAAGAGGTTAGTGAAGTAGTAATCAACGATGAAGTAATAACTTCAACGGAAGCCAAGCCGCTTATGATTTACGCTGATAAAAAGAAAGAGCCTGCTAGTGCAAGTTAACAGAAGTGTTAAGTAAACAAAGCATATCGTTGAATTAGTTTTTAAATGGCAAAATATTGCTGGAGAATTTTATGGGACTAGGAAGTTTCTTTTCGCGAATTTTCACCTGGTGGAACGGTCAAACAATTGGAACACAAATTTTTACTTGGAGAAAAGGTGTAAAGGTTGGAGAAGATGATCAGGGGAACTNGTACTTNCGTGATCGTCAAGATNNTCGTNGATGGGTNATTTATAATGGAGANGTGGAGGCTAGCAGGGTNAGTCCAGAATGGCANGGNTGGCTTCACAAAACTTGGGATAAACCACCATCCGAAGAAAGANTNNTGAAAANGAAATGGGAGAAACCNCANCAGGANAANTTGACNGGATCTNCTTTAGCNTATGNACCCTCNGGATCNATGCGGAGNGCGAAANCNACAAAANCTNCNGATTATGAACCATGGATCCCACAGTGACATAAGAGAATGAATGATGTCGAGGAATGTAGCAGAGACAATCGTCGGGGCAACGGTACTGGGTATCGCAATCATCTTTGCGGTCTTTCTTTGGAGGTTCTCAGACGTTGGGTTCAGTAGTGGTCAGTATACAGTTAATGCGAAGTTTAGGTCAGCAGAAGGTATCACTGTTGGGACAGATGTCCGGCTAGCCGGAGTCAAAATTGGAAGTGTCTCAAATTTGAGTTTAGATCCAGAAACTTTTCAGGCTATTGCTCGATTGTCTATAAANCCAGAATACCAGATGCCNGATGATAGTGCTGCAATTATATCATCTGAAGGACTTTTGGGTGGAAGTTTTGTTGAAATACTACCAGGCGGATCCTTCGACTTTATGACAGATGGTTCAGAGTTTAGTGAAACGCAAGGTGCAGTGAGTTTCATTTCATTACTTATGAAGTTTGTCACTGGCAAGGATGAATAATGTTCAAACCAGTTTTTTGGTTTNTAATTTTTAGTCTCTTTTTGNCAGGGTTTGTAGTATCGCAGGAAGTAAAAACNGAAATTGCAGATGGAGCCATNTTAAGAGGGCTGGATAAAGTTAGTGGGAAGGTAAAAGACATTCCACTTTATTCTGGAGATACTGCTATTTTTGGAACCCTATCAGTACTACTAAAAGGTTGCCGCTTTCCTCTAAATAATCCCGCAGGAGATGCGTTTGTACGTCTGGTTATAAGTGAAGATCCAGAGCAGAAAAATATCTTCGACGGATGGATGATAGCCTCTTCACCTGCATTGAACCCTTTGGACCATGCTCGTTATGATGTTTGGGCCCTTCGTTGCGCTATGGCTGATGCGTCGGGTGAATAGTCGTTTGCATTGAAATTTGCAGTTTCTTCAACTGCTTGGAATAACAAAACTTTGTACTTTGTCTTTGGAATTTCAATAGCACCCATGCTGGCCAAATGTGGTGTTAAAAATTGAGTATCAAAAAGTTTAAAGCCCGTTTTTTTTAGTCTATGTACTAAATAAGCAAGTGCTATTTTAGATGCATTATTTTTTTTTGAAAACATACTTTCACCGAAAAATACTGCTCCAATCGATACGCCGTATATACCTCCAACTAGTTTTTTGTCAGACCAAACTTCAAGGCAATGCGCATGGCCGATTTGGTGTAATAGACAATAATTCGTTAGTATATCATGATTAATCCATGTTTCGGGTCTCTCAGCACACATTTTTATTACTTCCTTAAAACTGGTATTTACGGAAATTTGATAATCCAGTTTTAATATTGCTCGTCGTAAAGACTTTGAAACATGGAAGTTATTCAGTGGTATAATTCCTCTATATTTTGGATCTACCCAAAAGATGTTTTCGTCGATCGCACTTTCGGCCATTGGGAAAATACCCGCACGATACGCGGATAGCAGAATGTCTGGTGTCAGCTCTCCATTCATACAATAATTACTTCAGTATTGTTATGTGCCTTGAGATTGGCAAACAAACCGATACAAAGCAAATGTATAATTAAATAGCTGGGGACAGATCCCTACTTGAATCTACTATCTAACCACTTCTCTAACCAATGAATACTATAATCACCGTTTATGATATCATCTTCATTAAGAAGCTCTTCAAATAATGGAACAGTAGTGTCTATCCCATCTATGATTAATTCACCCAATGCTCGCCTTAATCGTGCTATTGCTTCTTTTCTATTCTCACCATGAACAATTAATTTTCCGATAAGACTATCGTAGTAAGGTGGAATTGAGTAGCCATTGTAAATTGCGCTATCCATTCTTACTCCAAGTCCACCTGGAGCGTGATAAGCGGTTACTTTTCCCGGACTAGGCGAAAAGTTAGGTAATTTTTCAGCATTAATGCGTACTTCGATTGAATGGCCATTTATTTCAAGCTGTTCCTGTACAAATGAAAGTGGTTGTCCTGATGCAATGCGAATTTGTTCTCGTACCAAGTCTACGCCAAATATGGCCTCCGTNACTGGGTGCTCAACTTGAAGTCGTGTGTTCATTTCAATGAAGTANAATTCTCCATTNTCATATAAAAATTCNATGGTGCCGGCACCAATGTANTCAATTTTAGCAACTGCNTCTGCGCATGTNTTTCCAATTAGCTTGCGTTCTTNGTCTGAGANANAAGGGCCTGGCGCTTCCTCTAANACTTTTTGNTGGCGNCGCTGAAGTGANCAGTCTCGTTCACCCAAATGTACNGCTCTACCTTTGCCATCACCAAAGACCTGTATCTCTATATGTCTGGGAGTTGTGAGATATTTCTCTATATAAACTTCGTCATTGCCAAAAGCNGCCTTGCCTTCCGCCCTAGCAGTTAAGAAAGCACTTTCNAGTTCTTTAGCAGTTCTNGCAACCTTCATTCCTCGACCACCGCCACCCGCGGTTGCCTTGATAATCACTGGATATCCGATATCTGCAGCTACTTCATGCGCATCATTCAGGCTATCTACACCGCCGTCAGATCCAGGCACGCATGGTACCCCAAGTGCCTTCATAGTATCTTTTGCTGTAATCTTATCACCCATAATTCGAATATGTTCGGCAGTTGGTCCAATGAATTTAAGTCCATGATCTTCCACCGCTTGAACAAAGTTAGCATTTTCAGAAAGAAANCCATAACCTGGGTGTATTGCCTGTGCGCCTGATATTTCACANGCTGCAAGNATAGCTGGCATTGAGAGNTAAGATTCTAGACCNGAAGGAGGTCCAACGCATACACTCTCATCAGCCATACGAACATGCATTGCATCACTGTCTGCAGTAGAGTGCACTGCCACTGTTTGAATGCCCATTTCTTGACATGCGCGAATGACCCGGAGTGCTATTTCGCCACGGTTCGCAATTAAAATTTTGTCAAACATTCNGTGCTCTTATTCCACAACGACTAATGGTGATCCAAATTCAACTGCAGCNCCGTCTTCAACAAATATGCGTTTAACTGTCCCTGACTTTGGTGATGGAATTTGGTTCATTGTTTTCATTGCTTCGACAATCAGCAACGTGTCNCCCTCAGACACTGAACTTCCAACAGATATAAACGGCTCAGCTCCAGGCTCCGCTTGCATGTAGACTGTACCCACCATTGGTGAGGTAACTGCTCCCGGATGTGAAACTGGGTCATTGATATTTTGATCNGATGATNCTTCTTGCGGCATTGGTGCTATAGCAGGAGCCATACTGGNTTGTTGTGTTGCAACCTGATAAGCTTGTGGTGATCCAGACTTACTGACCCGNACGTTTATCTTATCTGTTTCCCCGTATTCGCGGCTTACTTCCAGTTCTGTTAGCTCATTTTGGTTGAGGAGTTTAGCTAGNGATTGAATAAATTCTACGTCCTGATCTCGATTTTTTTTTGTCATGTTATTCCTATACGACGCAATTTTGCCCTATCATTTCATATTACACCTAANTTCAAGAATGATCAAAGAAAAGGGGCAGACACGCTACTGCGTTTGCCAGTTTTTTCAATAAAAGGGAAGAATTTTATTAAAGCCTACGAATTTTACAATCTATCGTGATATAATTTCACGCTTTACTTTCTATTCATTCGGTTTTCGATTAAGTCCTCAACAACAGCTGGTTCAGCTAAAGTAGAAGTATCTCCCAAACTATTAAAATCGTCCTCAGCAATTTTTCTTAAAATGCGGCGCATTATTTTCCCTGATCGCGTCTTGGGAAGACCGGGTGCCCACTGAACTAAGTCCGGTGAGGCAATTGGACCAATCTCTTTACGGACCCAGTCACGAAGCTCTTTTCGTAATTCTTCTGTTGGTTTTTCACCCGCCATTAAAGTGACGTAACAGTATATTCCTTGTCCCTTTATATCGTGAGGGTAACCCACAACTGCCGCCTCGGAAACTTGTTCGTGAGCAACTAATGCACTCTCTACTTCAGCAGTTCCCATTCGATGTCCTGAAACGTTTATTACATCATCTACGCGTCCAGTAATCCAGTAGTAACCATCCGCGTCTCTGCGGCATCCATCCCCTGTGAAATAATAACCCTTATAATCTGAAAAATAGGTTTTGATAAACCTCTCGTGATCACCGTAAACAGTTCTCATTTGGCCGGGCCAACTGTCTTTTATACACAATACGCCCTCACATTCCTTATCAGTTAATTCTTGACCGGTTTGAGGATCGAGAATTACTGGTTGTATCGAAAAGAATGGGAAGGTAGCTGACCCTGGCTTTGTAGCAATTGCACCAGGTATGGGAGTAAGTAAATGGCCTCCAGTTTCGGTCTGCCACCATGTATCAACGATTGGACACCTGCCTTTACCCACTACTTCATTATACCAATTCCAAGCCTCAGGATTNATGGGTTCACCTACAGTTCCAAGCACTTTTAATGACGATAAGTCACATTTTTCAACAAATTCGGAGCCTTGCCCCATTAATGCTCGTATAGCTGTCGGTGCTGTGTAGAATTGGTTAATTTTATGTTTGTCACAAACTTGCCAGAAACGAGATGCATCGGGGTAAGTTGGTACCCCTTCGAACATTACTGTTGTGGCTCCATTTGCCAGTGGCCCATAAACGATATAACTATGGCCAGTCACCCATCCTACGTCCGCTGTACACCAGTATATATCTCCGTCATGATAGTCAAAAACATACTCGTGTGTTAACGATGCCCAAACTAGATAGCCTCCTGACGTATGCAAAACGCCTTTGGGTTTTCCGGTTGAACCAGAAGTGTATAAAATAAAAAGGGGATCCTCCGCATTCATCGCCTCTGGGGTATAATCTTCTGATGCATCCGCCATTAGAGCGCTGTAGCTATAATCTCGGTCATTTTTCATTGGCACATCGCCGTTTGTTCTTTCAACGACAAGTGTCTTGATGTCACCACAAATATTTAACGCTTTATCCACATTTGTTTTAAGTGGTGTTATTTTGCCTCCGCGAGGAGCTTCATCAGCTGTAACTAGTAGTGACGCTCCACAATCTTCTATGCGAGACGCTAATGCTTCAGGCGAAAAGCCTGCAAAGACTATTGAATGAATTGCTCCAATTCTTGCGCATGCCAGCATCGCATATGCTGCTTCTGGTATCATTGGAATATAGAGTACTACCCTGTCACCTTTCTTTACACCAAGTTTTTTGTAAACATTTGATAGTTTACATACCTGGCGGTGAAGTTCAGAATAACTAATGTGTTTGCTATCATCTGGATTGTCACCCTCCCATATGATTGCAGTTTGGTCTCCACGTTTCTCTAGATGTCTATCAATACAATTTGCTGATACATTTAGTTGACCGTCCTCGAACCACTTTATAGATACATTCGGGTATGAATAATCGACATCTTTAATTTTTGAATATGGTTTAATCCAATCAACACGCTTACCATGTTCGCTCCAGAAGTTATCTTCGTTATTAATGGAGTCGGCATACATATTGTCATAGTCTGACTTGTTAATTTTGGCGTTTGCGACGAATTCCGCACTTGGTGGGTAAATTTGATCAGACATTTTACTTTCCTGTTACTTTTTTAGTATTTAAACAGCTGCAGAACTGTNTTTCCAGAGAAATTTCTTAGATTGCCAAGTATTCTGAGCGTAATTCTGAGTTATCTAAAACTTCTTTTGCAGTGCCGTCAAATACGACGCCACCTGTATCTAGTATAACTGACCGATCAGCAAGTTCTAAAGCCCTTACAGCATTCTGTTCCACAATAACGGTTGTGATGCCTTGTTCTTTAATCACGTTTAAAGTTTTTTCAATTTCATCTACAATTACAGGGGCTAGTCCTTCATAGGGTTCGTCAAGAAGTAAAACTTTGATGTCTCGCGCTAAAGCTCTACCTATTGACAGCATTTGCTGTTCTCCACCTGATAAAGTAGTACCTTCTTGCTTTCTTCGCTCGCCAAGTCGAGGGAAAAGATCGTATATTCTATCCAGGCCCCAGCCTATCGGTTCAGCTATCTGCGCGAGTTGAATATTCTCTTCCACTGACAGCCCTGGAATTATGCGCCGATCTTCTGGTACTAACGCAATTCCATTAGTTGCAGCCTCATAGCTTTTCATTGCATGTAAATTTTTATGATCTAGCCATATTTCACCTTTTACAAGCTCAGGATTGTCTAATCTTGCTATAGTTCTTAGGGTTGAGGTTTTTCCTGCCCCATTTCGACCAAGAAGCGCAAGTATTTCTCCTTCATGCACATTAAAGCTTACACCTTGTACAATATAGCTTTCACCATAGTAGGCGTGTATATCGTGAACAGATAAATATGCTGGTGCATGTGTTTCTAAGGCTAAATTTTTACTCATTAAGTATCTCCCTAATGCGCCGTTTCACCNAGGTAGGCCTCTTTTACTTTCGGATGTCCCTTAATTTTATCTGGCACATCTTCGACTAACGGAGTTCCTTGCGCCAAGACTGTAATCCTATTGGCTAGCGAGAAAACCACATGCATATCATGCTCAATGATTGCAATTGTTATATCGCGCTCATCTCCGATTTGCTTCAANAGGTCTATNGTATTGTTAGTATCAGCACGAGCCATGCCAGCAGTTGGTTCATCCAATAAAAGTAAGCGAGGTTCTTGGCTTAGACACATCCCAATTTCTAAACGTCTTTTATCCCCTCTGGACATAGAAGATGCCTGCATCGACCGCTTATTTGACATATTCATCTCTTCTAAGACTTTTTCAGCAGCTTCCAATATATCCTTATGCTTCATGAAATCTGATATTGCATCCAATGCAAATGATCCGTCCCTCTTGGCAAAAATTGGGATCATCATGTTTTCCATTACAGTCAAATCACCAAATATTTCAGGTGTTTGAAAAACGCGAGATATTCCCATCTGGTTTATCTCGTAGGGAGATCTTCCAAGAACTGAATTTCCATCAAATTGGACTGTGCCGGTATCGGGAATAAGCTTGCCTACAAGACAATTTAGCAAAGTCGACTTACCTGCACCATTTGGACCTATTATCGCGTGAATTGTGTTTTCTTTTACGCTCAGGTTTACATCTTGCAGCGCTTGTAATCCGCCAAAGCGCTTTCCTACATTTTGTACCTCTAGGATTCCCATGTATTTTCCTCTATTCCGCAGGTTCTGTATTTGGATTGTTACTTGGCGTTGAACCTCTCTTCTTAAAAATAGAAGCCACCTTCTGCCCAAGTTCCACCAATCCGCCAGGTAAAAAGATAATTACTGCCATAAATATTAGACCTAAAGTAAGGTGCCACCCTTTACCTACGAATGGGTATATAATTGAAACAAAAAAATCTTCGGCCCCGTCTGGCATAAATGCAAACCACTTATGAAGAAGATTATCATTTATTTTTGAAAAGATATTTTCGAAGTATTTNATTAAGCCGGCGCCAAGTACCGGACCAATCAACGTACCAACGCCGCCAAGAATGGTCATGAGGACAACTTCTCCCGAAGCTGTCCATTGCATTCTTTCGGCCCCGGCAAGAGGATCCATAGAAACCATTAAACCACCAGCCAGACCAGCGTACATCCCAGATATNACAAAGCATGCAAGCATATACGGNTTTGTGTTCAAGCCAGTGTAGTTAAGNCTNTGCTGATTAGANTTAATCGCNCGCAACATTATCCCAAATGGCGATCTAAAAATCCGGATNGCTAAGTAAAAAGCGGATAGCATTACAATAGCAGAGAGATAATAGCCGACATTAAACGTCCACAGCCATCCACCTAAACTAATTTGAAAACTATCACCCATCTGCAATCCGAAAATAGATGGAGCAGGGATATTCCCAGTAGTATTTGTACCATCTAAAATTCTTGGATCATCTAATGCTGTTTGTAATCCAGTTTCTCCTCCAGTTATTGGTGTTAAAACTGAAGCCGCTAAGGCGAATGACATTTGTGCAAAAGCTAGGGTCAAAATCGAAAAATATATTCCTGAGCGGCGAAGTGAGATAAACCCAATTATTAGTGCGAAAATTCCGGCAACAGCAGTTGAAATAATTATGGCTGGAATAACATTTATGGTGAGAAGTTTTAACATCCAAACACCAGCATAAGATCCCGCTCCAAGAAATGCCGCATGCCCAAACGATAAATATCCGGTTAGTCCAAACAAGATATTGAAGCCAATTGCAAATATACCAAATATCACAAAGCGTTGCATTAAATCTGGGTACCCAGCGTTAAACTGCGCTAATCCTGATTGCTCGGGAAAAGGGTTTAAAAATATTGGCGCTAATGCGACGAGTATAGCCACAATAAGCAATAAACTGGCATCTTTTCTATTTAGTCCTAACATCATTATTCCTCCATGACACCTTTTCGGCCCATCAAACCGCGGGGTCGTGTCAATAGAATGACAATTGCTGCAAGATAAATCACAACCTGATTAATACCTGGCAGAGCTTCGATGACTTGTCTCATAGAAGCAAAGCTTTCCAATATGCCAAGAAGAAGGCCGGCTGCTACCGCCCCGGGAAGCGATCCCATACCTCCAACAACGACTACAACAAATGAAATAACGAGAAAATCCATGCCCATATGNTAGTTGGGAGGGTTGATCGGTGTATACATAACACCAGCTAGCCCGGCAACAGCGGCTGCAACGCCAAACATTATGGTAAATCTTTTGTCTATATTTATTCCAAGGAGTTCGACTGTTTCGCGATCTGCCATACCAGCCCGCACGACCATGCCAAATGTTGTAAATTGTAAAAACGCAAACACTGATCCAATTAAAAGCATGGCAAAACAAAAGTATACTATTCGCCAGTATGGATAAATAATCGTACCGGCTTTCAAACCTATAGCTGCACCAAAATCGAATGAACCAATAAAGGCTTCTGGAGCTGGGTTTGGAATTTGATTGGCCCCGAAATAATACTTAATGATTTCTTGCAGTACTATAGCAAGACCAAAAGTAACTAAAATTTGGTCGGCATGAGGCCTTTTGTAAAAATGTTTAATTAAGCCTCGTTCCATCAGTACGCCGATTATAATCATAACCGGTATTGCAAATAGAATAGCTAGTGGGACTGACCAATTTATTAGCACCTGTCCGGCGCTTTCTCCAAACCAATCGTAAATATACGGAACATCAACTTTCAAGGGATTACCAAGAAAATCTTTTTGAGTTTCATCTANAACNACTTTTGATAGAGANAGTATTCTNCTGAANGTAATCGCACAAAATGCCCCGAGCATGAACAAAGCGCCGTGGGCAAAGTTTACTACTCCGAGTGTGCCAAAAATTAGAGTAAGGCCAAGCGCAATTAGAGCATAAGCGCTACCTTTGTCTAAACCGTTTAGTATCTGAAGAATAATTTGGTCCATATAACCCCCAAGAATGGCGTATAAATCGCCTGTCCATTATTCGAAAGTGTGGTAATTTAAAAGGGCAAAAAGGCCTCCAGTAGTCTGGAGGCCCTGAAATTAATTATGCACCTGGATTACATGAACCTAATTCACCACCAAAGATCGCAGGGTCGAATGTGACTGCTTCTGCAGGTGTGACGTCAACAAGCTCAAGTAAGTCAAAGTCATTCGCAGGGTTCTCTTTCCCTCTAACGACCAGAACGTCTTTGATGCACTGGTGATCTTCAGCGCGATAAAGTGTTGGGCCGTTGCCCATGCCATCGAATTCAAAGCCTTCAAGTGCTTCCACAACTGAGCATGGGTTGAAAGAGCCTCCACGTTGCACAGCATCTGCGTATAGCAAAGTTTGGCAATAGCATGTGTGTGCGGCTTGTGATGGTGGAAAGCCATACTTTTCACCAAATGATTTAACGAATGCGTTAGTACCTGCGTAGCGTGAACCGGCAGTATTTTCCAGTGACCAGTGCCATCCAGTTGTTCCAAAGATCCCGGCAACGTTTTTACCTGCGCCCTTCGCCATGAGACGGGAATATAATGGTACAACGATTTCGAAATTTTTACCGTTCGCTTGNGCAGCTCTTAACCCAAACTCAACAGCAGATGTAAGCGAATTAACCATATTACCGCCGTAGTGGTTAAGAACAAGAACGTCTGCACCAGAGTTAAGAACTGGAGCTACATAAGATGAAAAGTCTGTCTGTGATAGCGGAGTTTTAACTGCTGCCACAGTCTCCCAACCTAAAGCTTCTGTTGAATTTCGAACAGCTTCTTCGGTCGTATAACCCCAGTTATAGTCTGCAGTAAGGTGATATGCCTTTCTATCAGATCCATAACGATCCGCCAGAACTGGTGCCAGCGCAGCACCTGTCATGTATGAGTTGAAGAAATGTCTAAACCCATTGGCTTTTTTGTCTTTACCGGTAGTGTCGTTTGAGTGGGTCAAACCAGCCATAAAAATAATTCCAGCTTCTTGACACAGAGCTTGTACGGCAACTGCCACGCCAGATGATGAGCCACCTGTTATCATAATAGCACCATCTTTTTCGATCATCGAGCGAGCCGACGCACGAGCAGCATCTGGCTTGGTTTGAGTATCGCCAGTTACGTATTCAACTTTTTTGCCCAAAATTCCTGTACCGTCTAAGGCTTTAGAACTGAATGTTTGTAGCATTCCGCCGTCGCCTTCACCGTTTAGGTGCTCCACGGCAAGTTTGTAAGCTCGTAGTTCGTCTGCNCCNTCATCCGCATATGGACCTGATTGTGGTACATTAAAACCTAAGGTTACACTTGAACCGGTTGGAGCATTGGCAAAACCAGAATGGCTTCCAGCTGTTAGAATAGTCGGCACAGCCAACCCTGCGCCAGCAACAGCACCGGTCTGCATTACACTTCTACGTGTAAGTTTAGTTTTTGTCATATATTCCTCCATAATATAATAAAAACCACATTTCTTTCTAAATGTGGTTTGACATGGATCCCCATGCGCTTANTGGGATCTAATCTTAATCCAGGGTGTGTCAATATGACCAAAAATAATTTTTTGGTGTTACGTTAACTTTCCGGAAAACTAAAAACTATTTATCAGGTAAACTTCGCATCGCAGCCTCTAAACCACTTAAGTTGTAACCAGCCGCCGATGTTTTTGCCAAAATGTAATTTACATCGGTCCCTGAGGCTGCTTCGCCCAAAGCCCATATCACACTACACCTCGTGCCTGACGCACAATATGCTAGTACAGGTCCATTTGTATTGATAAAGAACTGTCTCTGTTTTGCAATATTCTCAGGTGTCATCGTTTGATGCGTCAATTCTAACAACTCAAAGTCAATTCCAGCCTCCTCTGCTAACTTTGCCATAACAGAGCTACGATACCATTCTGGAACTTCTACATCGGGCCTATTGCAAATGATTTTAACGAAACCTTTCTCAGCAATTTCTGCTATTTGATGTGGCTCAATTTGTGGTGCAACGTGATAGTTTTTATCAATAAAGACAGGATTCATTTTTAGTATTCCTAACTGACCTAGCCATCTGCAGTTAATATAGATCCCATTCGAAGTGGTTTTGTTAATATCATACCAATTA
>FUFK010042828.1_pt1 | contig 12028 bp, 7 predicted proteins | sample 1021851 | NCBI WGS metagenome assembly FUFK01 (sample SAMEA51879418, study PRJEB19060) | metagenome
CATAGCATATTGTGGTTCTTTAATTCAACAAAATCACGGAGAAGATATTGGTAAAGGTTATTTATTGTGGGATGTTCCAAAAAGAAAATCTCAATATATAGAAATACCAAATGACTTTGGATACTATACAATCAACATTGATAATGGTAAATTGCCAGACTTATCAGATTTACCTAAGAAACCAAGAGTTCGTATTAGAGTAAGTAATACAAAACCTGCTCAATTAAAACGAGTAATGACACAATTAAAAAAGAAAGCAAAAATACAAGAAAGTGTTATTACAAGAGTTGACGGATTATCAAAAGATAAAGTTCGTGATAACAAAATTAATATTGGTAATGTAAACAATGTAGGTTATCAATTTAGTTTGATAGAAGAATATCTAAACAATAATTATGCNGTTGATGAAGATACTATGNTTAAGATNAANAAAATNTTANCAGANNTAAATACNAAGATAGCATCAGAAGACATNATTAGAAATATNAATTGGAAACTTAAAGAAGTTTGAATTTAGTAATATGTTTAGTTATGGNGANGACAATGTAGTNGACTTTACNAAACTAAATGGTATTATTGGATTATTCGCTCCTAATGCGAGTGGTAAGTCGGCATTATTAGACGCTCTGGCATTTTGTTTGTTTGATATATCAACGAGAGCTACAAGAGCGAACAATATTATCAACAAGTCAAAAACTAATATGCATTGTAAGTTGAACTTTGAGATTGACGGAGTAAATTACTTNATTGAAAAACGAGGAAAGAAAAATCTTAGAAGTGGGNATGTTAAAGTAGATATTGATTTCTGGATGGTTGATGAAAACGGAGATACCACAAGTCTCAATGGAGACCAAAGAAGAACCACACAATTAAACATCAGAAAAGTGATTGGTGATTTTGAAGATTTTATATTGACGAGTATGTCAAGTCAAAATGACTCTACGGTGTTTATCAATAAAACACAAAAAGAAAGAAAAGAGTTATTATCTCAGTTTATGGGATTAAAGATATTTGACAGATTGTGGGTTCAAGCATCAGAAGATATTAAAGATGTAAATGCATTGTTGACTGATTTCAAGAAAGCTGACTATGATACGGAATTGGCACAAATCACCAACGAACTTATCATATTAGAAGTTAAGGAAAAAGATTTAAAAAGTCAAGAAGAAAATATAAAATCTGAAATAAAAAAATATATTGAAAAAATAGAAAAAGAAACTAAAAAACTTAGACCAGTTGACCAAACTATTAGAGATATAGAAGTATTAAAAGATGAAAAAAATAAAACACAAGAATTATTACAATCAGTTCAATCTGATAAAGACGGAGCTTTGACTGAACAATATGATTGTGAAAGAACAATTCAAGATATAGAGAACAAAATTCAAACCTATGAAAAAGATAATGTTCAAGAAAACTTTGCTAAGTTAGAAAAGTTAGAACAAGAAAGAGATTTGTTTCAAATAGAATTAGATAAATTAAAAGCAGATGTAAAGATTAAATTAGATAAGATTGAAAAGCTCGGTAATTTAACTTGGGACGAAAATTGTGAACATTGTATGAGTAATCCATTTACATTAGATGCTATTGAAACTGAAAAACATTTAGGTAAAGATAAAGAATTAGCAACAAAATATTTAGCAAAGAAATCTCGTATGGACGACAAGATACAAAAAATGTTTAAAGTTCGTGCATACAAAAAAGATTTAGACGAATTAGGTCAATCATTGGTTGAAGGTAATACACGACACTCTCAACTTACATCTAACTTACAATATCTCAACGAACGAGAAGAGAACATACAGAATCAAATCAATTCTATTGTAAGTGAAATGGACAGATATGTCGCACAAGAAAAAGATGTCGTCTTTAACCAATCGATTGATTTAAAAATACAAGACTTGAAATCAGAACAATATCTATTAGATGATAAATTAGAAGATACTAAATTAGCGTCAACGAGTGTGTTTGGTAATATACAAGTTTTGAAAAACAAAGAAACACAAATCAATGAAAACATAGACAAGGTAGAACAATTAGAGGGAGATTACCAAGCATATCAATATCTATTAAACGCTATCCAACGAGACGGAGTTCCTTATGATTTAATCAGTAAATCATTACCTACCGTAGAGGGAGCAGTAAATGATATCTTGGCACAAGTAGTTGATTTTAGTATTGTGTTTTCAATGAACGGAAAAGACATTGATACTCATATCGTATATGATGACGATAGAGTTTGGTCATTAGAATTATCAAGTGGTATGGAACGATTTATTAGTTCATTGGCTATTCGTATTGGATTAATGAATGTAAGTAATTTACCACAAGGTAATTTCTTAGCGATTGACGAGGGTTGGGGAACAATGGATAGTGATAATCTAAATTCAGTTGCACAACTATTCCAATACTTGAAATCACAATTCCAATTTACATTTGTAGTATCTCACATTGAAACAATGAGAGACTTTGTAGATACACTATTAGAAATCAAAAAAGTAGACGGAAGTTCATCAGTCAGATTTAGTAGATAAAGTATTTCTCGGTTGAGTATATACATTATCTCTATATAACCTAAATATTTGTTTATTGATTTGAGCTGACGCAGTAATCCTATTATCCTTACAGAATTGTTTAAACCACATCATTAGGTCTTCATCAAGTGTAAAATTATATCTTTTCTTTTTACTCATATTATACACACCTTATACATATTAATAAGTATATAAATTTTAAATTTTTATATTTATAGTATATGCCTATAAGACAAAACATATTACGAAAAGGTAAAGCTCCCAAACAAAATCTATTACAATTTGATGTATTACAGGAAGAAACAGGTGTTTTAGGTGATTTAACTACATCAAGATTTTTTAACATTAGTGAGTTTCCAGCGGTATTACCAACAGGTAATAGTTCATTTTTAATTGAAGGTTCTAATTTACTTCGACCAAACATAGAATTAAAAACTGAATTATTAGATGCTGAGGGTAATCCTATATTTCACTATGCTATTCCAAACTATGACAAAGAATTGCCAGCAAGAAGAATTGCTATTGAGGTTTATGATGATGAGGTAGTAAATGGTGTGGGTTCATTTACAATATTGGGTGAACTAAATCCAATAGAGTTTGATATTCCAAGTGATTTTCAAAACACTTACAATGTAAGATTTACCGCACCAATCAGTATAAATAAAAAAATAAAAAATACACAACCAATTCGTTTTTATGGAGACCCACAAATCACGGTTTCTGAAATAGTAAAGGGTGTAATTGAAAAAGTTCCAACAGGCAACTTAACACAAAAAACAATAACAGGTAGTGTTGAGTTTGTAAACCCAACACCACAAACAGAATTTTCAGTTGATAGTGGTTCAACGACAGGTAATTCAAATCAATTCAACGAAGTCGGTAATTCATTAGAAGCATATATAAATCAAAATCAAGGTTCAGCACAATCATCAATATTACCACAAAGTTCAATAACTAAAAAACCATTTACTTTTGTTGTTAAAGAAATGGAAAAGGGTATTGATAATGCACTTAACAAAATATCAAGTGCTATGAAAGGTGCGACATTAAGTATAACAAGACCTGATAACTTAGTTGATAACACATTATATCCAGATAATAAATTTGACAAACCACAATCGTTTGAAACAAAAATATTAGATGTAATTAACTCAACTACATTTACAACAACAACACAATATACAATTACAAATAAAAGTAATAACAACAAAATAATTGTTCCTTTAAATCCATCATCAAGTCAAGCATCAATAACTCACAATGTGGTTAGTTCTACTGAAACAGAAGATATATTGTTTAAGCGCTCATTTGCTAATATGGTTGTTGGTAATCTACGAACATTTAGTGGAGATACTTACAAAGCAAAAATCTATATGAAAGAGGACGGAACATCAGGTGAGTTTGAAAAGATTTATGAAACATTAGTTGAATCACCAAATGAATTAGTAAACAAAAATAGTATTAGTGGATTTGAAAACATTGGTATATTTTTTACACAATCACTTATTGAAAACAATTGGGTTACTTCGTCTAATAAATCAACAGCTACTACAAATGATGATACAATTATTGACGGAGTGTTATTAAGTGGTAGTAATGAAGCAGTTGGAGATACATTTACCTTTGTAACAAAAACAAATTTAGAATTAGAAAAAAATGAAGATTATATTATTGAGTTTAATGCGGCATTTAAAAAAGCATCAAAAACACAATCAGACGGAACATCAAAACAACAAGCAGAATTAGAAGTATTTATAACGGGTAGTCTTGAAACTGAAACAGATAGGGAAATAAGTTTAGGAACAATAGATTTACCTGATACAACCAATACTGATTTCACGATTATTGAACAAAAACAAATAACAGATTTTAGAACACATAACGCAAGTTCAACACCAACAGGTAGTTTAGGATTTAGAGTAAATTCAGGACAATTCATTTTATCAGATATTAGACTACGACCATTTACTCAAACTAATTTTAGTCCTGGTTTTTTCAAGTCAAATGTTCCTATGCCAAAACCAATCAAACGAGGTAAAACATATGACTTTATGGTTGAGTTTTATGACGCTAATAATAATTTAGCAGAAACCGTAGCGTTAGCAGATAATGTAGCGTTTGAAGGCCCACCACAAGTTATAGTGGGTAGTGATAATCTTTTAACAGGTTCTATGTTCTTAGGAAGTGTTACGGGTAGTGGTATTGAGGCACACGGAGGTTCAGCATTTATTAAGAGTGTTGGTTATTCAGGTTTCGAATCATCATTATCTTCAGGCATTGGTGGATTTATGATGTTTAGTGGTTCNGTTTCGGAGTCATTAGGAACAAGTGAAAGTTATGACGGAGTTGGTTTAGAATTAGTTAGTGGTTCAAATAGATTTTTAAGATTTAGAACAACACCAAGTNTATTTGAAGTCGTAACAGATACTTTCTTTTTAGGTTCAGGTTCTACTGCAAGCACAGGTTCTTTTGTAAGTGGTTCAAATGGAAATATAGAAATAAGTTCAAGTAATTTTCATTTAGATGTAAACGGAGATGTAACATTAGCCGGTGAAATCACAGCAGAAGTTGGTGGAACTATTGGTGGATTTTCTATTAATGAAACAGATTTAACAGCAACTAACTTTGTATTAGACACGAGTGCTAAAAGATTGACAATCGGAACTGGCAATGCTATATTTGTAGCAGACGCAGATGAAGGTATTTTCTTAGGTAATGCAAATTCTGGTAGTGCACCATTTAGAGTAAATCGTGAGGGAGATTTAGTAGCGACATCAGTTACGATAACTGGTGAGGTTAATGCCACAAGTGGAACTGCTGCGACATCAATAACCGCATTGGGTTTTGCAACAGCATCATTAACAAGTTCAGTAGATACTNTACAAGATGCTTCTAGCAGTTTAAGTCTTGCTTCTGGTTCTTTTGAAGTAAGTGCGAGTTTAGCAGCATCAAGTGCGAGTGCAGCAACAGCAAGTATTGCAGTAAATGAATCAGCATCAGCAGCAGTTACAACTGATGTTGCCGATACAAGAGCACAACTTGTTCTTGATAATACAACTGCAAATGACCAAAAAATTAATTTAGTAAACACCACTGGTGGAATAATGTCAAGTTTTGGAAAAGGAGCAAAGTTCTTTGGAACAGCTTCAAATGCATTACAAACAGCAAGTGCTAATGTAAATTATTCAGAAGTTTCAGCAGACGGATTTTTAGTCGTAACAGGTAGTGCCACTGCTTCTTTCTTTGGAAACACAACACTTATAGGACATACGGGTTCACAACATATCAGTATAGCACCTAATTCACTCTCAGTAAAAACAGCAGATGATGTTACGGTATTGTCGGCATCAGCTGACGGAATAGATATGTCGGGTTCTATAAAAGCTGGTTCGGGTGAAATTGGTGGTTGGACTATTAGTGAAGAAAGACTTAATAAATTATCAGGTTCAAATAGTGATGTAAATGCAGGAATTATTCTTGACTCAGCAGGTAATAGAATTGTTGTATCGGGTTCTAATGCAGCATCCGACAATAATAGTATACAATTAAAAGGTAATGAAGGACTTATTGAAGTAAAACAAGACAATATTACAATATTTAATTCGGGTGAAACAGCTCTATTTACCAAAAATACAACTATTGAGCCAGCAGTATTTAAACCAAGTTTTCCAATACAAGATATTGTTTCATCATCAGCTGATGTTACAAGACCAGTTCCAACAATGGATAATCAAAAAATAACAAGTGCTTCTCAAATGAATAGATTGGAAACTAAACAATTTTTCCAAGATACAACAGCAGGTGGAAACACAGCACAAGATGCTTTAACACCTTTCTTCTATATGGATAGAGGATTAAGAATGAACACAAAGAAAGTTCATAATGACGGAACAAATGGGTTTAATCCAACTGCAAGTTTTGTAGTTGCAACTACACACGATATGACTGCACAAGAATTTACTGCAAGTTTATTCCCACCTAATTTTATATTCAGTTCAGAATATGTAACGAAACCAATTGAAACAGCAGGTAATTTTGGATTTGTATCAAGTTCAGATTCTGGTTCAAATATATTTACGATTATGGCAAAAGTTTCGGGCTCTACTCACGACGATGAGGACGGAGATACTGATGACTTTTCAGACGCAAAGTTCAACATATTGGGATTAGAAGCAAACACAAGAGGACTACCAGCAGCCAGACAAAACGAATATACTTTCTTACAAGCAAAACATAGTCAATCAATTAGACTACAAATACAAAATGATGGAGATGTAGTATCAAAAGGAAACTTGACTGCATTTGGAACTTCTTTCTTATCGGTATCAGACGAAAGAGAAAAAGAACACATATATCAAATTAGTGAATCATTGAACAAAATATCTGATTTAAGACCAACTAAATTTACTTGGAAAGAAACACAAAAACAAGATGTCGGATTTATAGCACAAGAAGTGGAAAAAGTTATACCAGAGGTTGTTGAGGAAACAAAAGGATTTATCAATACAGACGAGGATATGAATAGAAAAACAATATCATATCCAAAACTTATACCATATTTGGTAGACACAATACAAGAATTAATACAACGAATAGAAAAATTAGAAAAAAAGGTTAAATAATGACTTTACAATCAAGTGGAGCAGATGTTACAATGTCAGCAGTTGACATTAGTGTAGAACTTGGAAATTCAGTAACAGATATGTTGGACTTTCAAGGAGCTGCAACATCATTTTCAGGTATATTAGATGATGATGCGGTATCGGCAAGTGAATTCTATGGTTTAACTTTTTCAGCAGGTAGTGGAACTTATGGTTCAAGAAACTCTCATACATTTCGTTTTCTTGATGATGATGGAACTACAAGAGGTTATTCTGACGGAGAGTTAGTAGCAGCAGCAGAAAACGATGATACACACTTACCAAGTGATTTTACAATTCAAGGTCAAGCAGATTTTGTAGATGATTATATTAATGATGATTTAACCGCAGGTGATGTTGTCTTTGCAAATGCAGCAGGTTCAACATTAACAAATTTAAGACCGGGTGGTGATTTTCCATCACAAACTACTTTTATGTTAGACACAACAGCAAATGATATATTTGAAATCAATAGTAGTGCGGTGGTTTCAAACATTAAAAGTAGAACACCTGCCACACCTACAATTAGTGAAACATCAAAAGACGCAAGTTCTATTACAATTAGTATCGTAGGTGATAGTACCGTAACAAGACAATATGCGCCTTTCAAAGATGGTTCAGAATTAACCAACATATTACCTGAGGTTTCGGGTAGTATTGGAAACAATAGTGTAACAACAGCATATACATATTCAGGATTAGCAGCAAACACTGCATTTGCATTAAAAGTTCGTGGTGAAAACTTACACGCTAATGGAGCTTTTTCTAACGAACTAAATATCACTACTGATGATGACACAACAGCATGGTCAAATCTTACAGGAGACCCACAGAATTTAATTGGTCTTGATGGTGGTTCAGAAGTTTCTAATGCAGCATCNATTGACTTAGCAAATGGTAGNGGTAATACCGTGATTACATTAGCAACAGCAGGTGGTATAGTTGGAACTCTATCTATTGCATATTCTACAAGTGGAGACCCTGGCGCAAGTGGAACAGCAAATGGTGGTAGTGGTTTTGGTAATTCATCATCACACAGAACAATTGCAGAGGGAACATATTCATCAGGAACTCTACACTTTAGAACTAAGTTTCAACACGTGGCAAGTAAAGACGGAACAGGAACTTATACCGTAACATTTACAAACAATAGTGTTGCAGACAACAACTTTAATGGTAATTTAACATTTGGATTATAATATGGAATATGATGTTTATTATTCAACAGGTGGTTTAAATATGATTGGNGGTGGAGCTGATGTTTGGGTAAACAATTGGTTGGAGTTAATACCACAACATTTGAAAACTGAATCCAAGTTATTAATCCACAGAACTCGTCCACCAGGTCATCAACCAGATTGTCCTATGGAAGTTCATTGGCAAGGACACGATAGAAAAAAATTTAAAGAATTATTGGACAATGCCAGACGAATACATATTCTACACGGATATTATTCACCGCATGTCTTTATTACAGAAAACAAAGATAAAATACATAGTGTTGGAATACATTGTTCAGTAAAAGATATTATGAAAGCACAATTTGTATTAGGGTTAGATAAAGGTTTTCATTTTTATATGCAACCAAAGTGGGAAAATGACATTAAGTCTTATGCAAAATATCCATTTTGGATTGGTATCAATGACCCAAAGTGGAATGTTAAACACGACCACTTAATTACAATACCAAACTTTTATGAATTTAAACACAATAAAGATGTCGTGGACAGCAACCGAGTAGGATACGCCGCCAGAATGGAAACTCGTAAATGTCCACACTTCTTAGAGGGTATTGATAGTTTATTTTTTACAGATAATTATGATGTAAAGTGGTGGGAAACAAATTTAAACATTGATACATCAAAATGGAAAGTGTATAATTATCGACACGAACAATTAGATATGTTTATGAAACAAGATTGGGGTATATCACACTCTGCTCATATCTTTGAACCATTTGGATATTCAATATTTCAAGCAGTAGATTGGGGTAAGATACCAATATTAGCACACGATTGGTTGATAGATTATGATTATCCATTTAGAGCAAGTTCAAAAGAAGAGTTTCAAGAACAATATAAAAATATTTGTGAATTAACATTACAAGAAAAAAGAGATTATTTATTCCCACTTAGAGATTATCTAAAACAATGGGATAATAAAGAAGAATGGAGAGATAGATTACTTGAAATATATAACGAGTAATATTTATTAGTATGGCAACAGATGTAAAACAAAACTTATCATTAGGAAAACTTCGTAGAGCAGTTGACGGAAATAACTCTTATAGTGCGGCAGCAAGTATGTCTCAAATGAGTGGTAGTTCAGCTACTTCACCTGCACCAGTCAAAATGTCAGACTTTTCAATAAGTGCAGTCAATGAGGGATTAAGTGGATTTACTTATTTATGGGAACAGACAGCAGAAGATTACGAAATGGAGTTCAGTAATGAGGGTGGTTTATTTAACAAACGAATTGCAAACAGAACAGAAAATCTTTCTTGGTCTTTTGACGGAAATCTTGGTGTAACTATTGGTAGTGCAGATTACATAGCACAAGTTACAGCTCCAAGTATCACCAATACAGACGGAGCAATCGCTGGAACATTTAATCAATCAGGTAGTTTAAAAGCAAAATTTGCAGAAGACGGACAATCAGACGGATTTAATGACCACGCAACAAGATACAATACAAGTGTTTCTAAATCAATTGAAGTAGTAGATACTTATGGTGGTGTTCCAAGTTGTTTATTGTTTGGAAGTATGGTAAGTAAGTCAGACGGAAGTGTAGTAAAGGTAGAGGATTTAAATGTTGGAGATAGTATTCTTACCGTATCTTTACAAGGTTCTACTGATGAAAGTGCAGGTGATTGGAAAAACGATACCTTTAATCAGTCAGGTAGTTTTACACAACACTCTGCAAGTGTTCAAAGAGTATTATATGAGTTTTCTCAACACTATTATAATATCAATAGTGGTTCTGAATATATTACGGGTGAACATCATATGTTGTATAGACAAGCAGGTAATGAAAATTGGGTATGGAAAACTGCACCTAACTTTTCAGTTGGTGATTATCTAATGGATAAAAATGGAAATGAAGTAGTAATTAGTTCATTGGAACAACACATAGACCCTGATGGATACGAAGTCGTTCAATTAGATGTAGAGCCAGATGACTTTTATATTGGACAATCTTTCTTAGTTCATAATAAGGGTAGTAATGATGAACCAAGTTATCCTTCAACAAAGTTTTCTAATCAAGCAGGTGATTTTACAATGGGTGGAGATATGGGAGACACCGTAATATCAGATTTAAAAACAATACAATTAGCAAATGGAAGTGGTAATACTGCAATTACCAATTCACAAACAAGTGCAGGTAATGTAACACTTACAATTGCATTATCAACAAGTGGAGACCCTGGAACAGGTGGTTCAGATAATAGTGGGACAGGATTTATTTCGTTTCCTAAAAATGACTTATCTTTTACAAGTGGAACACTTCGTTATAGAATAAAAGCAGTAGCAGCAGCAAGTGGAGACGGAACAGGAACAGCAACTATATCATTTACGAATAATGGTGTAACAAATTCAGATATGGATATTACTTTGAATTTTACATAAGTTAGATGATATTTATATAAAAGGTTATGAAGAAATCAATACTTAATCACGAATATATAGAACAAGAAATAACAACAAATCAAGGAAAAGAATTTCGTTATCGTTGGTCGCATGGTGCAACTGACAAACATATGGGAGACGGAATGATACTTTATTCTTTGATGTATTTTTTCAAACCAAAAATTTCAGTATGTTTAGGAAGTGGTAATGGTTTTATTCCAAGAATAATGTCATCAGCTAACAGAGATTTAAAAGAAGAGGGATTTGACACCACTAAATCTGAGGTAGTTTTAGTTGATGCTTTTAATGGTGTAGCAGGAGTGCCTGATTGGGACGAAGATAGTTTTTTTCCAACTGCATTTCAAGTTGGTGTTTTAAAAACAACAACTGAAAAAGCATACTATGAATACTTTATTAAACGAGATATGAAAATTGATATGTTGTGGATAGACGCTGACCATACTTATGAGGGTGTTAAAAAAGACTTTGATTTATACTCTCAAATAATGAATGATAATGGTATTATAATAATACACGACACAGATAAAAACTATGTTGATAATTTTATTGAAGTTGAGGGACACGAAGACTATGATTTATCAGGCCCAAGTGAGTGGTTAAGAAGATTTACTATTGGTCATAAGTATGATGACTATGAAGTATTAAACTTATTTAATTACGGAATAGAAAAAGATTTTCCGAGTTCAACAGGTTTAACAATATTGAGGAAGAAATGAATTTAGTTACGGTTTGTGGACACAATACAACAATGTTATATCATATGTTAAATCATTATCATTTACATATGGACGAGATATTTGTAGTCCTTTACGCACATCACAAGAAAGACCCAATCATAGAACAAGGATTACATATTTTAGAAAAGTTTAATTTAAAACCACACAAGATAGTTTATGAACGACCATTTGATTGGGAAAGAGTTACACAACATTATAATGAAACTAAATTACTAAAACCAGATGATTGGTGGATAGTAGCAGATGATGACGAATTACAATTATATTCTAAACCAACATATCAGATTATTGAGGAGTGTGAAGAATATGGGTATGAATTTGTATGCGGTGGTTTTGTAGATAGAATTGGAGAGGGTGGAGATTTTCCTAAAATAACTATGGAGTCAAATGTATGGGAAGAAATGCCAGAAGCAGGATTTTTCAGATATCCATTGAGTTATGCTTGTCCAAATAAAGTTACATTAATGAAA
>FUFK010038340.1_pt1 | contig 12023 bp, 14 predicted proteins | sample 1021851 | NCBI WGS metagenome assembly FUFK01 (sample SAMEA51879418, study PRJEB19060) | metagenome
TCAGGTTCAACAACTTTGGAGAGAACAACAGTTATTAATAACTCTTCAGGTAATACATCTAAAATAAGTTTTACAGGCGGAACATTAGATGTATTTGTAACAATGCCTGCAGCAAAAACGGTTTATCTCGATGCGTCGGGTAATCCAGTAGGAGCGGCTAGTAATGGATTTGCATTAGCAATGGCCGTTGCATTATAAGGAATAAAATATGGCACAAGATTTTAGAAACGNANTANTTAGANNAATTGGAACATCNGATNCNAGCNTTNTTAGCAGGTGGNAANTACGATGCAGTNATTGGTATTAGATGTTGTAATATTTTAACATCAACTATTGCTGTTGACGTTAAAATTGCAAAAGGCGGAGCTGATTACTTTTTAGCAAAAGGAGTTAGTATTCCACCAAACTCTGCTATTGAATTAATTCAAGGTGGAGCAAAAATTGTTTTAGCTAGTGGTGATACGTTAGAAGCAGTCTCTGATACAGCTAGTAGTTTAGATGTTGCTGTTTCTTACATTGACACAATTAGTTCGTAGGAGGAATTATGACGGCAATAATAAACGGAATCCAATACATTGGAGGTCAAACAGCTCCAGATGAATTTATAAAAAATCAAGCAGGCACTATTGATGGTGACCAAACTGTTGAGAATGCGGTTCTAGCAGGTCCAGTCACTTTTCCAGGGACCGTAACAGTTACAGGGGTATTAGTCATTGTCTAAAATAGAAGTAAATACAGTTGCACCACAATGCGGAACTACCTTAACACTGGGTGAATCTGGCGATACGGTAACTTTAGGAAGTGGTGCTAGTCAATCTGGCTTTGGAAGAACAGGAACAGTAGATTGGCAAACTGGTTCTATTAAGACAGCAACTTTTACAGCAGTTAATGGTCAAGGATTTTTTGCTAATACATCAGGTGGCGCATTTACAATGAACTTACCAGCAGGAACAGCAGGAAATATTGTTTCTGTTGTAGATTATACAAACACATTTGATAGCAATAATTTAACAATTTCACCAAACGGATCACAAAAAATTGGTGGTGTAAATGCTGATTTTATAGCAAGCACACAAGGTCAATCATTAACCTGGGTATATGTAGATGATACTGAAGGTTGGAAAAACGTACAAGATTCAACAACTAATGCAATAGGAAATCAATTTATAATTGCAACAGGAGGAACAATAACCACTTGTGGAAATGATAAAATTCATACTTTCACAGGACCAGGAACATTTACTGTTTCACAAGTTCATCCTTGTGCAGCAAATAATCTAGTTTCATATATGGTGGTCGCTGGTGGTGCAGGAGGAGGAAGTAGAAATCACGGTGGAGGCGGAGGTGCAGGTGGTTATAGAGAAACTAAATCTCCAGTAACACCATACACAGCAAGTCCTTTAGATGGATATTCAACTCCTGGAAATAGAATTACAGTTACAGCAACAGCTTTTCCAATAACAGTAGGTGGAGGTGGAGCAGGTGGAGTGTGGCCATCACCTGGTTTAGGAACAGCAGGTAGCAATTCAGTTTTTAGTACAATAATCTCTGCTGGTGGAGGGGGTGGTGGTGCCTCTACAACAAGTGCTGTTGAAGCAGTAGCAGGTGGCTCTGGTGGTGGAGGTGCAGGTAATTCGCCATCTTCTGGAAGACCAGGCGCTGCAGGTAATACTCCTCCAGTAACTCCATCACAAGGTAATGCAGGTGGAGATGGCGCGGGAGGTGCACCACCAGCTTATGGCGCAGGTGGTGGAGGTGGTGCTTCAGCTGTAGGTCAGGATGGAACTGCTCCTAAAGGAGGAGATGGTGGAGCAGGAGTTTCAACAGAAATTACGGGAAGTTCAGTTGCGAGAGCAGGTGGCGGTGGTGGAAGTTTTTATAGACCTAGCCCAAGTGACCCTACTAGTAATGGTGGTGCAGGTGGAACAGGCGGAGGTGGAGCCGGAACCAATGTAACAGGTGGTGCTGGAACTGCTAATACTGGTGGTGGTGGCGGTGGAGCCGAAAGATGTTCTGGACCAGCGTGTGCAGCTCATAATGGTGGCGCAGGTGGATCTGGTATAGTAGTAATAAGGTATAAATTTAAATAATTATGACAAGTACAATCAAAGTAAATAACGTTCAAAACCAATGTGGTCAAAACATCATTAACGAGAATAGTAATACAATTACTATTGGCGCTAGTGGTGATACGATTGCTTTAGCATCAGGTGCATCACAAACAGGATTTGGTAGAACAGGAACAGTAGATTGGCAAACGTCCATTAAAACTGCAGACTTTACAGCTGTTAGTGGTGAAGGTTATTTTGTAAATACAACTAGTGGAGCTGTGGTCGTTACACTTCCTAGTTCACCTTCTGCTGGTGATATAGTTTCTGTTTCAGATTATGCAAAAACTTCAGCTAGTAACAATATTACAATAGCAAGAAATGGTTCCAATCTTGATGGCAGTACAGATAATTTAATTTTAGCTACAGCAGGAGTAGCTGTAACTTTAGTTTTTGCAGATTCTACAAAAGGATGGAAACCTGTTAATAGTAATGAAATAGCAGGGGGTGCATTATTTGTATCAGCTTCAGGTGGAAATACAGTAGCCACTTCTCCTTGTGGAGATTTTAAAATTCATACTTTTACGAGTCCTGGTACTTTTTGTGTAACAAGCGCGGGTAATGCTAGTGGTTCAAATTCAGTAGAGTATTTAGTTGTTGCAGGTGGAGGAGCAGGTGGAGGTGACGACATTGGTGGCGGTGGCGGTGGAGGTGGTTTTAGATTCACCTCTCCAAGTTTAGCACCAGCAACTTATCCAGCAAAACCTTTAGCAGCACCAGCAAATTTACCAGTAGCAGTAAACGCTTATCCAATAGCAGTTGGGGGAGGTGGAGCAGCAGTAAGTGGAGGAGCACAAGGAACTCCAGGAGTAGCTTCAAGTTTTTCAACAATAACATCCACAGGTGGTGGCGGAGGAGGTGGTGGAAACACTTTACCAGCACCCTCACCATTGCACGCGGGAGCTCCAGGTGGCTCTGGTGGTGGTGGCGGTTTATATGGTGGAGCTGCAGGATCAGGAAACACACCTCCTGTAAGTCCACCACAAGGTAAAGATGGTGTTGCTAGTTCTTATCCACCTTCTATTTCTGCTGGAGGTGGTGGAGGTGCCATTGCTTCAGCTGTTGCAGGAGTTTCTAATTATGGTTCAAGTGGTGGTGCAGGTGGCGGAGTTCCTAACGCCTTTGGTACATCAGGACAAAATTGTGGTTCAAATTATTATTTTTCAGGTGGTGGTGCGGGAACTGGAGACTATTCACCTTTTGGTAATGGTGGTTTAGGTGGTGGTGGCGCTGGAGGACCTTCTGGTCCTGGTACACCTGGAGTTGGAGTTTCTGGCACAGCTAACACTGGAGGCGGTGGGGGTGGAGCTGGTGGTAGATCTGCTTCAGGAAATACAAGTGGAGCTGGTGGTAGCGGAATTGTAATAATAAGGTATAAGTTTCAATAGGTAAATTATGAGTAAAATAAAAGTAAACGAAATAGATAAAAGAAACGGTTCCACTCTTACAATAGGAGGTTCTGGAACAACTGTTCAACTAGGAACTGGAGCCACACAAACGGGATTTGGTAGATCAGGAGCTGTTAACTGGGATACAACAGCGAAGACAGCAGGATTTACAGGAGTATCTGGAAATGGATATTTTATAAATACAACATCAGGAGCAATTACGGTAACATTACCTGCCTCACCTTCAGCAGGTGACATCATAGGTGTTGCTGATTATGCAGGCACGGCTCCAACTAATAATATTACAATAGCAAGAAATGGATCTAATATAAATGGAGATGCTAGTGATCTAACGATAACTAAAGGTGATTCAGCTATTATATTAGTTTATGTAGATGGAACTGAGGGATGGAAAAATACAGCAACATCTAATATAGCTGATATTACTTTAGTTCCTGCATATATTGTAGCTAGCGGTGGATCTATTGCAACTTGTGGTAATTTTAAAATTCACACATTCACAGGCCCTGGAACTTTTTGTGTTTCTTGCGTAGGTAATGCAGCGGGATCAGAAACAGTAGATTATTTAGTAGTAGCTGGTGGAGGCGGCGGAGGTGGTAACGTTGCTGGTGGTGGTGCAGCAGGTGGTTATAGATTTTCAGATGGTACAGCTTCAGGATGTTATTCAGCAGGCCCTGCTCCATTAGGATCCAGTGCTTTACCAGTATCAGCTCAAGGGTATCCAATTGTAGTAGGTGGCGGTGGAGCTGGTGCAGGACTGAACGCTAATAAAGGAACTTCGGGAGTTAATTCATCTTTTAGTTCAATAACATCTACAGGAGGTGGAGGTGGTGGAACTTTTCAAGGTGCACCAGGTTGTTCTGTTGGATTAGATGGTGGATCTGGCGGCGGTGGTGGAGCTTTTATATCTTGTGCTTCTCCTCCTAATCGAGGTCAAGCAGGAACAGGTAATAGCCCACCAGTAAGTCCTTCTCAAGGTAATCCAGGTGGTGCTGGTGGTATTGAGCCAGGACCTCCAGGTGCTTATCCATCAGGCGGAGGTGGAGGAGCAGGCGCAGCAGGTGTAGCAGGTGCACAATGCGGAGCTTCACCTAGAGTTTCAGGAGCAGGAGGCGCTGGTTTAGCATCCTCTATTACAGGATCAGCAGTCACAAGAGGTGGTGGCGGAGGTGGTGCAAGTGGTACTGGTGGAACAGAAGGAGCTGGTGGATCAGGTGGTGGAGGTAAAGGTGGAAAATATCCAGCTAATCCACAATCAGATTCAGGTACAGCTAACACAGGTGGTGGAGGTGGAGGTGGAGACTCTCAACCAGCACCATCAGGTGGTTCAGGTGGTTCAGGAATTGTTATTATTAGATACAAATTTCAAAATTAATATGATANTTACTAGTATTTAAAATTAATATATAAGGAGAAACATTATGGCACATTTCGCAAAATTAGGAGCTAACGGAAAAGTTATTCAAGTATTAACACTGGATAATAAAGATATGTTAAATGCTGATGGTGTTGAAGATGAANNAGTAGGTCAACAATATTTAGAANNACANAATAATTGGCCTGCACAAATGTGGATTCAAACNTCNTANAANACTGNTNNTAATNNACATAACTCTGGTGATAANTCAAAAGCATTTAGAGGAAATTATGCAGGTATAGGTTATGAATGGGATGAAGATAATCAAATCTTCTGGCCTAAAAAACCATATGCATCCTGGGTAAAAGACACTTCAACTGCAACTTGGAAATCACCGATTGGTGATGCTCCCGAATTAACTGATGAACAAAAATCACAAAACGCAGCTAATACACATTATTGGATATATCAGTGGAATGAATCAGGCCAGTCTTGGGACTTGACAGATCAATTAGCATAAATTAAAAATGGTGGTGGTATGCAGAAGAAAGTATTAACAGANCAAGCNTTATATTNNGGTGATGTGGCAATGCCTAAAGATTGGGACATTGACCGAGATAAATTATCAGGCGATATTTTACAATCACAAATTCAAAACAAAGAATTTCCATTCTCAAGAACTTGGGATATGTTAAATACTTATATACGAGATCACATTGGTCTTGAATATGAGATCAGTTTAGTTAACAAAAAAACGTGGGGCAATATCTATAAACCTGCGGAGACTACAATTCCATTACTTAACATAGATCCAGTAGATTTACGTAACTCACCAGATTTTACATTATTATATGGTGTTAAAGTTAAAGATTGTATGGTCAGAATACACTATGAACATAATAGACGTAAAGGATGTTCTTGGGATATACCACTTANTAATAATAAATTTATAATGTTTCCATCAACTAATATGTATTATTTAACCAATAATCAAAAGGATAGTTTAAATTTTGTACAAACTATAACTTATGAATATATCTAATTATTATTGGTATTTTAGTGGTGTTCTAACACCTAGATTTTGTGATGACGTTATAGCTTACGCTAACAAACAAAAAGAAGTTATGGCTAGAACAGGTGGCTATGGTGATAGAGAATTAAATAAAGAAGAANTATTAGATTTAAAAAGAAAAAGAAATTCTGATTTAGTTTGGCTCAACGATAAATGGATATACAAAGAGTTACATCCCTATGTTCATAGAGCTAATGAAATGGCAGGTTGGAATTTTGAGTGGGACAGAAGTGAGTCTTGTCAATTTACAAAATATAAACTAAATCAATACTACGATTGGCACTGCGATAGTTGGGAAAAACCTTATGAAAAAGAAGGACCCGAAAAAGGTAAAATTAGAAAACTATCTATGACTTGTCAGTTAACAGATGGATCAGAATACAAAGGTGGTGAGTTAGAATTTGATTTTAGAAACTACGATCCACATATGAGAGACGAATCAAAACATAGAGTACAATGTAAAGAGATATTACCAAAAGGATCTATTATTGTATTTCCTAGTTTTGTGTGGCACAGAGTTAAACCAGTAACAGCAGGTACAAGATATAGTCTTGTAGTATGGCATTTAGGGAGGCCTTTTAGATAATGTTTATAAATAGTTATTTTCCAACTGTAATATGGAGTGAACAAAAACCAGAGTTTGTTAAATCGTTAAATAAAGCTAGTAATAAATATATTGCTGATGCTCGTAAAAGAGAAAAAGAATATATAAAAAAATATGGTGATTTTGGAAGATCATATCACTCAACACCACTTACAAAAGACAATGACTTTTTAGATTTTAGAAACTACATTGGTCAAAAATCTTGGGAGTATTTAGATCACCAAGGTTATGATATGTCTCAATACACAACACTATTTAGTGAGATGTGGGTACAAGAGTTTGCTAAAAAAGGTGGTGGTCATCACTCTGCACACATACATTGGAATCAACACGTATCAGGATTTTACTTTTTAAAATGCAGTGATAAGACATCATACCCAGTCTTTCACGAACCAAAGACCGGTGCAAGATGTACAAAATTAAAATTAAAACCAAAACTTAATGGAGTATGGCCTGGTCACGAACAATTTCATATAAAACCAAAACCAGGAACGTTAATTATATTTCCAGGTTATTTAGAACACGAATATGCAGTTGATCACGGCAAAGAGCCATTTAGATTTATACATTGGAATATACAAGCGGTGCCAAAAGAAATGGCCAAAGATGTTTAATATAATAAATTTTAAAAGTAAACCAAAGAAAACTCCCTTTGCTCCAGAGTGGAATTACTACATATGTGAAACTATATTAAAAGATATAGATCTTAAAAAATTACTCTCTTTTTTAATAAAAAAAGAAAAAAGTATTTTAAAATTAAAAAAAAATAATGATGGTTTTACAGGGTTAAAAAATCATACAACCACTAGACACAAAAGTTATAATGTATTTAATTTTAAAAATAAAGAAATAGATAAATTAAAGAAGGAAATAATTAAAATGCACAACGCATTTATTTCAGCTTTAAACATAGACCCAATAAAAAGTTTATATATAAAAGGTTGGTATAACGTAATGAGAAAAAATGAAAAAATTAAACCTCACGCACACGGTTTTGATCCTGATATTTATTTAGGAGGGCATTTTTGTGTGAGTTGTGAAAATACTTCTACTTATTATATTAATTCAATAAATCAAATTAATAAACCAGAAGTGTATGATAGCAAAAATATTCCTGGTAAGTTAACGTTATTTCAAAATTATATTCCTCATTATACAAATAAACACAAAGGAAAAAAAGAAAGAGTCACAATTGCTTTTGATTTACAATTACGTAAGTTTAAAGATAATGATATTAAAATTATATGAGCTTTAAAAAAAATAAATACACAGTTATTAAACAAGCAATATCAAAAGACCTAGCTGCGTTTGTTGCAAATTATTTTTGTATGCAAAAACAGGTATATGATACTTGTAGAGCTGCTAGATACTTTTCACCTTTTGAAACTATCATTGGTTATTATGAAGAGCCAGATGGCCAAATACCAAATACATATTCTCAATATGCAAATATGGCTATGGAAACTTTAATGTTAAAATGCCAACCAGAAATGGAAAAAGTAACAGGATTAAAATTATATCCTGCATACACATATGCTAGAATTTATAAAAAAGGTGATGAACTTAAAAGACACAAAGATCGATTTAGCTGTGAGATATCTACGACTATGAATCTTGGTGGTGATCCTTGGCCAATATATTTAAATCCTAATCCAAAAGCAGGTTATGTTTATGGTCCTAAACGAGGTGTTCATCAAGTTCAAACCTATGAACCCACTAAAGATAAAGGTATTAAAGTAGATTTAAAACCAGGAGATATGTTAGTTTATTCAGGCTGTGAGCTAGAACATTGGAGAGAAAAATTTAAAGGCAAAGAGTGTGTGCAAGTTTTTCTGCATTATAACAATCGTAAAACCCCAGGAGCAAAGGATAATATGTTTGACAAGCGTCCACATTTAGGTCTTCCTTCTTGGTTTAAACGATGATATAATTCTTAGATGGGAGCTGTGTCACCACCACATACCACGCAGTCTCCCTTTTAAGGACATTTATGAATTTAGGTTTTGACGCAATATCACAATTTCCTATATCTCAAGTAGGAGCAGATAATGTAGTAACTATTNCNGTTACAGGTAATAATTTAGTTGCTAATATNGGTAATCCTAATATTTCAGCTGATGCCGTTCAACAAAATGTAGACTCCNAATCCATTAACACTTGGTACTGGAACAGTAACGATAGTTGGTACAGCTAATCTTGAAGCACCTAAAACACCACTAACTTTAGGAACGGGGAACGTTACAGTTTCTGCAGACGCTAATGTAGAAGCATCTGGAAACAACTTGATTATACGTAGTGGATCTGTTACTATTACCGGAACTGCGAGTATAGAAGCACCTGCTACCGCTATGACATTAGGAACAGGCGAAGTGGGGATTATTACGTGGAATGAAATTATACCAGGAGCAACAATGGTTTGGACACCAATAAAACCTTACTAATATGGCATCAACATTTTCAACAGATTTAGCATTAGAACTTGTAGCAACCGGTGAGAAAGCTGGTCTATGGGGAACTATTACAAATACTAATTTACAAATATTACAACAATCAGCAACAGGTGTAGTCGATGTAGCGATGACAGCTGGTACAGATAAAACTTTACTTTTATCAGATGGTGCAACATCTGATGGTAAAAATATATATTTAAGATTAACCGGTACAATGACTGCAAACGTTAATCTAATTATACCTGCATCAACAACTGGTGGAACAGCTACTAGAGTTTATATTGTTCAAGATGCAACAGATAGAACCACAGCTAACAAATATACACTAAGTATTAAAACAGCTGGATCTTCAAATCCTATAGCTGTGCCTGTTGGATCAACAATGTTAATTCATTCTAATGGAACAGATGCAAGATTAGATATTTTACAAAAAGGTAATTTTGCAATTACATCTAGTTCCATTACTGCATACACTGCAGTGGCTGGTGATAACTTATTAATAGATACACAAGCAGCGGAAGTTACAATTACATTACCTGCATCGCCTGCTATGGGTGATGAAGTTAGTATCATGGATGTATCTCCGAGTGGAGGTTTTGCTACTAACAAAGTAACCATAAACAGAAACAGTCAACCTATAAGAGGTGCTGCATCTAATTTAGAATTAGTCACTAATAATCAATCGATTAAGTTAAGATACACAAACGCAACCAAAGGTTGGCAATACGTATACAACGTAACATCATAGGAGTAAAAGATGCCGCTTACGAAAATTAAGTTTGCTCCTGGAATAGATAAACAAGATACCTCAGTAGGAGCAGAAGGTCGTTGGGTAGACTCAGACAATGTAAGATTTAGATATGGCCTGCCAGAAAAAGTAGGTGGTTGGCAATCTCTTTTAACAGATACAATTGTAGGTGTAGCTAGAAAACAACATGCATTTGTTGATACTGATGGTAATAGATATGTAGCTATTGGTACAGATAAATTTTTACTTATATACTTTGAAGGACAACTTTTTGATGTCACTCCAATAAAAACAAAAATAACGAGTGTAGTAATGTCTGCTTCAGATGCCTCACAAGAAGTTTCTTTAACTTTTGCTGCTGACCATAATTTAGAAAGTGGAGATATAATTTTATTAAGTAATGTAACTGTGCCGGCTGGTATAGGTTTAACTGATGCTGCTTTTGAAGGTAAAATATTTCAAGTAACTAGAGTAACATCAAATTTAATTGCAATAATAACTGGTACACAAACAACAACAGGAGCCGCTGGTGGTGGTAGTTGTGATGTAACTCCATATGAACAAATAGGACCTGCAGCACAATCATATGGCTATGGTTTTGGTATAGGTAATTATGGTGGTACAGTAACGGGCGCTGCGACTACAACTTTAAATGGATCGTTGAACGCAGACACTGCAGGTACTGGTGGATCGGGGACCGCGGTTACAGTTGTATCTACAACTGGTTTTGCAAGNTCNGGAACAATTGCAGTGGCTAATGAATTNATTACATATACATCTAAAAGTTCTACACAATTTTTAGGTATTACCAGAGGTACAAATGGAACGGCAACAGCCGGTACATCAAACGGACAAGCACACAGCAGTGGTGCTACAGTAACAGACGCAAGTTTATTTTCAGGTTATGGTAGTGCGGTACAAGCATCAACCGTAACACTTGAACCAGGACTTTGGTCCTTAAGTAATTTTGGTGAAGTGTTAGTTGCAACAATTGCAAATGGTAAAACATTTACTTGGAATGCAGGAGCTGCAAATCCAACAGGTAACAGAGCAGCAACAAACACATCTGGATTTGAAACAACAAATAATCCAACTGCAACTAGGGTTACACTTATATCTCCAACAACACGTCACTTAATTCATTTTGGCACAGAGTTAACTATAGGTTCACCCACAACACAAGATGACATGCTTATAAGATTCTCTGTTGATGAGGACATAAATAACTATACACCAGAAGCAACAAATACAGCAGGCACACAAAGACTACAAGATGGCACAAAAATTATGGGTGCATTGGTTGCAAAAGAAANTATTNTNNTATGGACNGANAATGCATTNTATNCNATGAAATTTNTNGGTGCACCNTTTACATTTGGNTTTGAACAAGTAGGTACAAACTGTGGATTGATAGGTAAAAATGCAGCTATTGAAATTGATGGTGTTGCATATTGGATGGGTAATAATGGATTCTTTTCTTTTGACGGTACAGTTAATACATTACCGTGTTCTGTAGAGGATTATGTTTATGATGATATTGATACTACAAAAGGTCAACAAATTTGTGCAGGTATAAACAATCTATTTACAGAAGTTATTTGGTGGTACCCTACAGCTAACTCTACATTTAATAATAGATATGTAGTTTATAATTATGGACAAGACAATGCTAATTTACCTATGGGTAATTGGTACACAGGCACAAATACAAATTCTATTAGAACAACTTGGATAGATTCACTTGTATATCCAAAACCATATGCAACTGCATACAACAGTTCTAATTCAGGAACTTTTCCAGAAGTTATTGGTGAAAGTGGTTTAGGACAAACTGTATTTTTTGAACACGAAATAGGGACGGACCAAATTAATCCAGATGGTAGTACAACAGCTCTAACATCTTTTGTTGAATCCTTTAGTTTTTCTTTACAAAAAGATCAAAGTGAAGTGTTTTTAGCTATGCGTAGATTTTTACCTAANTTNAAAGTATTNACNGGTAACAATCAANTNACTNTATCTGTAAAAGATTTNCCAGCNGANNATAGCACNGCTACAAATTTAAGTCCTTTTACAATNACATCTAGCACAACTAAAGTTGACACTAGAGCNAGAGGACGTTATGCAAATATTAAAATAGAAAANACAGGGGCCGGCGAATCGTGGAGATTTGGTACGTTTCANGTNGACCTNCAACCAGATGGAAGGAGAGGNTAATGGCAAAGATAGTAGTAAGATTACCAGAACCTAAAAAAGAATATAGTGAAGATAACCAAAG
>FUFK010049045.1_pt1 | contig 12023 bp, 15 predicted proteins | sample 1021851 | NCBI WGS metagenome assembly FUFK01 (sample SAMEA51879418, study PRJEB19060) | metagenome
TGGCATAACTGTAAATGGATAACCTCTTCTGCTTTCATTTTGAAGTCCGTGTAAACTCTCGGTGAAGATAACTTTTTTCTCTTTGGCTCTCTCATAGCTTTGTCTTCTGTCTTCTTCCACTGCTTCTCTTTCAAGCTTCGGTATCATAGCAATTTGTTTAGGTGTTAACTTACCTCTCAAAGCTATCATCTTCTTCATTGTGTTGTGTTCTTCAAAAGCCCTATTTGGATAACGGCCCTTCTTAACTGCGATATCGTGTTTACCTCTATTACGTTCTCTTTTAAGTGGGTACATTTTGATTAATTCAGGTGGGGACATTTCCTGGTTTGGACGCACTCCCTCTCGACTTTTAAAAAAATATTTTCCGTCTTTGTAAATATATTGGTCTGAATATTTTCCTCTTCTCATAGCAATCTTAACTGCTTCCCTTGATTTTCCTATCTGTTTTGCAAATTCACTTCTGCTTATTGTGTATAAATGTTCATCTGTTTTAAAACTCATTCGTACCTCGATTACGTTAAATTTGTACCCATTGTCCCCCTTGGGTTTGGACGCATAGTATAACATTGAGTATATAGGATTAAGCTTTTTGTATCAGGTGTCTACGGACACTACTGACCCTAAAGTTTATTTATAGTTTTAACTATATATATTCTATGGAATTAACTTGGGGTGAACCCAGGGTTTACTATCGGTTGCGTAATAACCATAAGTCCTCTTTGAGAGAAGCCACTTTGTTCTGCAAGTAGTAAGTCAACTGATAGAGTTTATCATAGTGATACAATAGGGCCTCAACGTTTAACTCTTTGGGTAAGAAACACTTCTTATTCCGTATGTACTCCTGGTCGTTTCTAATCTTTAAATCAGGGTAAGTATATTCTGTTTTACTTCCAATTTTTAATATCCCCTTCTTCATTAACTTAACGTGAAATTTAGATGGTTCAGGATAAACAAAACCTTTTTGAACCTTCCCAGGAATATGTTTTACTCTGTCATATAGCTCATTAGATACTGCTTCCTCACCTCTAGCATTCATTGAGGGATAGCCGTCATCATCTAGGCCTTTTTTAATATTAGGAAATGTTGTTGTTTGTTTCTTCATTTAATTAAATCAATAAAAGTGTCTAAATCAATAACTGCCAAGGGTTGTCTAGTATTCATCTTCATAACAACTACTGGCTCAAGTTTCGTGTTTTTTGAGGCCTGTTTATACCAGTCATATATTGTCTTCATTTGGTTTCTATTCTTTACTTCAAACTGATAAGGACAAAGCTTTTTGGCTATNCGGCTCAAGATAATNTCAGGGCCATTCTCACCATTCAAAGCCGTCTTAACATCTTGCTTTCTTAAGTGNGGTTTAAAAGCATTTAGTATTTTATCTTTTACAAGATTTTGAAGTTTAGTTGATTTAGCTCTTCGAGATTTATTAAGCATTAGTACGGCGCCTCCTCTAAATCTAGTTCAGCTTCTTTTTGTTTTTGTTTTNCTTNCCACTCTTTTANTTGGTCTTTAATATATTGTGGGTCNTCAAATAAATCTTTGACTTTACCTTTTACAATATCAACGTCCTTCTGTGTCATTCCCCATTCTTTCCAATCCATTGGTGTCCAATAGTTTGAAGCAACATCTGTATTAGTAAACTTTTTGTAAGCATTATGATTTCTAACAGAATAAAGTATGGGTGATTTGTTTGAGATAATATGTTTACACTCACCAATCCTTTTACACTCAAGTTTATCTAAAGCTTCAGCAAGTTCATTTTGCCTAGTGATTTCTTTCCCTTGGTTTTTAAGAAATAAAAATGATTCATTGATACCAATAATATCCTGGTGAAATGGTTCTAATCTTTGTTGGATTAAAGTTCTAATTTCCTCTGTAAGTGTATCACCCTTCGCTGACATTCTTTGTAATGCTTCAGTTTTTAAACAAGGTCCTTCTGCATTAAACAAAGGTATTAGTGGTTCCCCTTCGTCGCCCTTCTCTTCTTTTGTAAGGTCATCATAAGTTTTTATTTTTCTGTGAAGTAGAAAGTGTTTTACGACATTTGCTAACTGACCATCTTTAAGTGCCTTCCAGTAATCTTCATAGAAGTCATTAGGTAATCTCTGTTTTAAATGTTCAAAAACACTATGCCTAGCCTCTAACTCGTAATCTGTGTAGATTGCGTCTTCGTGATTTGTAAAGATAGCAAAAGAAGTAATAGTATGGATAGTTCGCCAATCTTGAAATAAAGGTCTTGCGTCGTGTTGTTCTTCAGTCATTAATGGTTTTAGAATATCCATAATTAAACCTTTATAGTTTTTGGTTCCGTCTATTCTTAACTCATCAATCAACACTAATTGTTTGTCTATTAGAAATGCTTTACTTCTATCAATAGCTTGTTTTGGTGAAATGATACTACAATTATCTTCACCCAATCCTTTTTGAATTGTTTTAAATAGTGATGACTTTCCTATTTGTTGATACTTGGAATATGTAAGTATTGAGCTTCTAATTTTTCTTCCTGGGTGTTGAAATAAAGTTGAATAAAAATCTAATACCCAGTTTCTTTCATTCTCATCAGGGTAAATATATTCAACTAAATCTATGAAGTATTGAAGCATTTGTTTTGTTTCCATATTCGTTTGAGGGTCAACCGGCTCAACTCCTCCAGGTCTATATGAATTTAGATGGAGTTGGCCTTCATCATCTTTGAATATTGGTTTATCTTTTTTGTACTTATCAGGTCTATAAACTCTAGTTTCAACAACTTGTCTTATTGGAGTTCTAGCAAAGTGATAACTAGGAGTATTCTTTTTCCATAACTTTCCATAGTCAACATCAATAGCATTCTCTTTATATTTTCTGTGAGTTCTTAAATCCCAGTATCTATCGTCTTCTTTTATGTANATTACATTCCTGAAGAACATTAGTTTTTCATCTTCAGGCTCAACATCAACAAAGCTTTCAAGTATCTCATCTGCGTCTTCAAGTTCCATCAATGCTTTAGGTAATGGAAGTTTAACGTTAGTTAATGCTTCAGTATATTTTGAGTAGTTATGGATTAAATGTTTTAACCCTTCTTTGCCGGAGTATTTATCTTTTGCCAANCTATCGTTAATAACGTGGTCAACTTCTTTTTGGTCTTCAGGTTTACTAAAAAACTTCTCATTAATATCATCTAGTCTTAACCCAGGTATCTTTACATATCTCAAGTATAGGCCCAGGAAGAATAAAGCTTTAGCTCTTCCACCATCAACTTGACCTGAAGTTAAACCTATTGCACCTACTAACAATGGGTGGTTTTTATATTTAACTCTTAACTGCCATTGTTCTTTTGTAAGTGGTGAACCTTTTGGTGAATAACAAACCTTATGGTCTTTGTATGTTGGTAAAAATAAAACTGCACCAGGTCTTCCAGTAGCAAAGTTCCAACTATTTGGTAAACACTTATTCTCATCAATAACCCAGCCAAGATTTTTAAACTTCTTTATGTATTCAGTTCTTATTGTGTATGCTTCTTCTACTGGCACCCACTTATCTAAATATTTATAAATGTGATATCTTTTGTTTGTGGATTGAAATGGAAATAACGTTGGGTCCAACACAAAACAACTTCTGCAAATATCCTCTAACTTTACTTCGCCGTCATCAATATCCCAACCAAGCCACTGACAAGCTTTCTTATCTAAATCAACTGGTGATATTCCAGAGATTTCTTCTTCTGCTAAATGCCTCTCAAAGTTTATTGGTTGTTTTACTTCTGTTGCACTCTTCTTTTTTGTTTGAGGGTCAATACTCGTAATCTTGACGTGCATAAACTTATCACCCTCATATACTTTCTTAAATGTTTCTATAAATGTCATAATAGTTAACTCCTTATTTATTTTTGTTTTTTCCCTCCTCCATCTTCCTTTTTCTTTCTTCCCACTCCTTCTTAAACTGCTCTCGTAAGTGAGGCTTTGGTTTAAGTTGAAGTACGTTTCTTATCTTTCCACTTTCTAAAACTTCTTGTTTGGCCACAAAGTCGTAATCCTTGGCCTTCATATACTTTTGATTTTCAGGTAATTGCATTCGGTGTTTATCCATATCAACACCAAGNTCTTCAGCTAATTTATTAAACTCAACTAGAGCATTATAGGACCTGATAACTTCATAATATCTTTTGGTTAAATCTTCTGTGTTTAGTTCAAACTCTGTAAGCATAAACTCTATGCTCTCTTCGTACTGAAGGATTTTTCTTTGTTGAAACTTCAGGGTTTCCCATAGACGTTCATTGGTATTCTCAAGCCATACTATCTGTTGCATATTGTAAGCTTTGATTAAGTGGTCAATCTGTCTAGCCGTTAGTTGACCATTAGGTCCATTACCTTTGATTGAAGATAGTTTTATATTAGGTCTATCTTTTACTGGTACCTTACGGACTTCTTCTTTGAATATGTTTTTAGATTTGTGTTTACGTTTTATGATTGGTTCTTTCATAAGCCTCCGGTTGAACAATCTTCGGTTGGCTTATTCTGTCTACTACCTGGACACAAAATTTTATTGTCTTTGCATTAGAAAGCTTTTTACCTGAAACTAACTTATTGGATAAGTTTTCTACTTTTTCCATAATGTCGTTGTTTAAAGATATGCTCTTGAATTTATATTTATTTGCCATCTTTCTCTTATCCTTTATTCTTTCTAAAAAAATCTTCATCAAACCCTAGGATTAAATCCATATTCATTATGCCACCAGGTTTTCCACCCATTGACTTAAGGAAAGCTTTATCCTTGGCTTCAATGTTTGCTTTAATCATTTGGTCAACACTGCGTTCAGGCTTTGTGTTTACCATTTGGTTATACACTTGGTTGACCCTAGGGTATGACCCAGGGTTTACTCTCACCGGTTCAGGTGTCTTCACCGGAGTATTCTCTATCTCTGTTTTGAATTGTTTTTCTGATTTAATTGTATTGGAAGCACCATCATAAATAAAAGGTGTATCATCAGTTTTAACAATAGGTTTAGCCTTGGGTAAAGGTAAACCAGTTTTACCATCAATCCCCTTTTTTCTTTGCTCTTTGTTCCATTGGCCTCTCTCTATTGGGTTCATAGATTTGTAAATAACGTCTTGCCACAAGTCCACTTTCTTCTTTGTCTTGTCATAAGGTATTGCACCAGTCTTAACAAACCTGGTGAAGTTATCACCTTTGATACCCAGGCTTTTTTCTAAATTAGAAATATTAAATAATCTTGCCCTTTGGTCTTCATTAGAAGGATAACTGCTAGGGTCATCTGCTCTATATGGTTTTAATTTACTATATTCATCTTTAAGCATAGCAACTTTGGTATCTCTGTTCATCTTTTGGTAAACCTCTTTGGTAAACTTTGGGTCATCTGAATTCTCGTAAAGAGTTTTATTAAAGTGGTCTATACCTTGTGGTGTATCAAAAAAGTAAGTTGGTTTAATAGGTGTTTTCTTTTTCATTAGTGAAGTGTCCTTTGTCTATCGTAGCCAACACTCCAACAAAGCAAGTGGAATATAAGTCGGCTATAAATTAAACCATAAGGTAAATCAGGTTCCTCTCTCATAATAAACTTCAAGGTTTCGTGAATTAACTTTTGGTCCTTCTCAACCCAATATTTTACAAAAGGTTTAAAATCCTTCAGCATATATTCAGCATATCTGTGAGGACGTTGTGGATAAAACTTTCCAAAATAATAAGCCATTATGGTTTTCTTAATCCTTCCTTATAATTACTGACTAAACCTCCAGTGTTAAAGTTTCCTCCTTTTGCGTCTTGGCCTTTTAATAATCTCTTAACAACTATTACAAGTTCTTGAGGTGATTTAGGATTTCTTCCAACTTCACTTCTAAACATAGCTTTCAAGTCATCAATGGAATAACCGGAAAAATCAACTGACCCTCCTCCTTCAAGATTTATTCTTTGGATTTTAACATCAGGGTCATTAAGGAAGTCATCAAAGCCACCTTTGTTTTTTTCCTTCCACTCTTTAAACAACTGAAGGATTTCCATATCCAACATCATTTGCGCTTCTTCTTCAGGTGTTTCAGAGGCTAGTTTCATTAACTCCTCTTTAACTTTCCCATCACCTCTTCCCTCCATTCTTTTTTCTATGTTTTGTATTTTCATAGTGTTTTTTCCTCCTTGGTCTTTATGGGTTTATAATCTAATAGGATATCGTCNTTATATTCATAACCATCAACTCCTACTTCTTTTGGTTCCAAAAGTTTGATTGTATCTTTCCAGTGTTGGATAGCCTTGAGTTTAACTTCAGGCTTCAATAGGTTCCACCAGGTTTGATTGTAGAGGCCTTTAGTCATATCAACTTTAAACTTCATTGTTTGGCCTCCTTTGATAATGCTTCTTTACTTGCTTTAAAGTCTTGTGCAATTTGGTAAGCCTCATCAAGAGTTTTGTATTGGTCCAATAGGCAACTACAAATTTCCATATCTTCAGGTTCCATCACATCAAAACCCTTCTTAAAATATTCATCAATGTCATTACCCATATTCATAAGGTCGTGGTCCATATTATTCACTGCCCTAGTTAACTTCTCAAAGTTATCCATATTGTAAATACTATCAGGGACTTCTTTGAGAAATTGTTGTTGGACTTTATCTTTAAGAGATTTCATTAGTAGTTAGCCTCCTCGGTTGCCACTCGGTTTTCACCAGGCTCAACTTTGGTAAACCCTATGTCTTGAGTTTGGCCCTCAACAAGTGTCTTAACTTGCACTCCTTTTAATCTTAACGTGCAACCTAAACCAGTTGAAGCAACGTAATAACCAAAAGGCTCATACTGAACCCTGATTATACTTTCACTCCATATATTTTTCTCTGTTGGAATTGGGTCTAACTTAAAGTCATAAAGGTTTGGTTTTTGCTCAAATGGTTCTTTTGTCTTTGAGTTAATCCCACTAGCCTTCATCTTGAAGTTAAACTTAATCTTCCCTTCAGGTATTGTTGGGTCATCTTGGTTTGTCTTATATGGCTTTGGCGCCATTAAAGGTTTCTTACCAGGATTTTCTTTTTTGAATTCCTGAAGTTTAGCCTCAATAACTTTATTAATTACATCAATGTCTTTTTGGGCCTCTTTTTCATCAACCAAAAGTTCCGTATGATATAAACCTTCAGGTCTAAACTTATAATCAGGTTTAGATAAGTGAGGATATAAAGCTTCCCCAAAAGCTGTTTCATATCTATTTGTCATATTAGTTAACTCCTTTTTCCATATTGTTTTTGACAAAAAACATTAAGTTATTTTCAGCTTCTTCTTTATCTGAAGCCTCATAATTGTACTTAACGTTTGCCTTAATCTTATTTGCACATAACCAGTTGATAAACTTTACTGGTTCCCACATTAGCTCTCTTGTTTGAGCTATTTGGAAACAACCCATCTCTTCAAGGGCCTTGCCTTTACTCACCCACTCTTCTCGCCATCTTCTCAATGTTCTTTCACTCAAAGAGAATAACTTCAGCAATTCCGAGTTTGGAATAAATGGTTTATCAAATCTATATTTAAATACGATTTCAGACATACAGAGAATATATGCTATCCCTAGAGATATTTCAAGGGATAATATTCCCTGAATTACCTGGTAGGATTAGTAGGGGGGAGGCCCCAAATCAGCTTATCCAGGTGGCCTTGTGGTATTACTCTTTTAGTGCCTTCATAGAAGTAATAACCTTCTTCAAAGTAATGCTTTTGTGGTTTTTCGTGTATGAGTTTATTTAATAGCTTAACCTCTTTCTCGTGGTCGAATTCTATACCTGGGAAATAACCCCTGAAAAAATCTTTATATCTTCTGCTAGATACAACTTCTCTAACACTATCAATCTTTGGTTTTAGAAATAAATTTTTATCTTCTTTTACTCTTTCCCATACAAACATAGTAAATCTCAACATCTTCCATTCAAATCTTATGTTGGTTTGTTTGTCTAACTTTTGGGTGATTATCTTATAAGCCTCCCCTGGTGATACTTTGAGCTTTCTTAACTCATACACCAGGAAGTCCCAGTCAGCATTCTTAACTTTAACTCTAGGACCACCAGTAAAAATCTGAACAACTTTTAGGGCGTCTTCCCTTCTCTCTTCTAATTTCTTCTTATTGACTTTGACCACCATATATCCCTTGTAGTTATTCAAAGGATATTGTCAATTTAATCCTTTAATATCCCATTAGCCACTGCATAAACTAATTGTTTTACTTTGCTTCTAGGTTGTTTGAAATAGAAGGTTGCAAGAGTATTTTGGTTCTTGTGTTTAGTAGTTTTAGAAGCATTTTCTAATCCTAATAAATCAACTGAATTAGTTGCATAAGTTTTTCTTAAAGATTTAATTGAACCTTCAACACCACTCATAGCTCTCACTTTCTTCCAACAATCGTTTAAACCTCTAGGTTTCAACCTTGTGCTATGACTTTGAGTATACCCTGGGTTAACTTCAGGAGTAGCCATCTTCTCTTTTGATATCCTTGTTGTTGGAAATAACCAAGGCACAAAGTTATATGCTCTGTATCGTCTTCTCTTCAGTTGTCTATTGAGCCTATTTAATACTCTTTGGACCGGTGGTGTAATATCAACAATCTCATCTTTTTGTAGATAAGTGGATTTACCCTTCATAACAAACCTAGGTATTACTATTATTGGGTCGCCTTCTTTATCCTTTGTAATGTATTCTTTTTTAATCTTCAGGCTTTCCTCAATCCTTAAACCAGTTGCNCTCAAGAACATAAAAGCTTCTGATATAAATGGGTGTCTTTTAGCAATCTGAATAAATGCTTTATCTAACTTCTTATCTTCTTGTAAATCATAGCTCTTCTCATTCAGGTAAGCCCCTTTGTAGTTATTGCCCTCATCTTTGGTTATTGAAACACCACCATATTCACTTCTAGTTGGGTCCATTGGTGGTTTTTTTCCTAACAATCTTCTCTTCCTAGCAAAACCCCACATACACTTCAGGGCCTTCAAGATGTTTACTTTGGTCCCATAAGTTCTGTCAGTTTTCTCTTCAATGTATGTTTCAATGTCGTAAGGCTCTAAATCAACAATATCTATATCTGCTAACCAACTATCATAAACACTGGTTTCATTATTGGGATTAAGCTTTGTTCCATTAATTATTCCTTTACCTGATGGATAAGCTTTAAATAAATCCTGAAATGTTTTGTATTTAGATTTTAGTTTAGTATGACCCCAACCCTTATTGTCTTCAGTAAACTGAAGGTGTTGGGTTCTTTGATTATAGCCAAGTAAAACCCTGGTGAAATCACTTTGAGAGTTTTTAGATATATTCCCTTTGATTTTCTTTCTTGGGTATGAGGCTTCAACAATTTGTTCAATCACTTGGCCAACCTTCAGGGCAACACTGGGTTTAACCTTTGGGTTTGACTTCCAGTTTCCCTTCTTATCCTGGTGCAACGCAAGGATATTACTTAAGGTTATTTCTGCCAGTCTTATCCCTCGGTCTAACTCTAGGTTAAAATCAATCAGGTCCAGGGATTTTCTTTTTCCTCTGTAAGTATAATTCCACTCAATAACTTTCTTATTTGTCTTGGGTGTAAATCTTAACCTACAACCTTTTAGATTACCGGTGAGCTTTGGAAACTTGTAGTAAGTTTGTCTTGGTGCATTGTCTTTTGGACCATCATATTTAACTTTGGATATAGCTTTATTAGTCCACTCTATACCCACGTCGTACACATTTTTTGTCATCATAAATAGTTAACTCCTTGTCTTCAATTTAATGGCTGATTGAGAATAAGCTAATATTTATCAGGGTATTGTCCGGCGCTGACCGGGTCTACATCTTTCAAAAGTGGGCTAGATTATATTTTAAGTCCTTTGTGTCTACCAATTTCACCACGAGGGCTTTTGAGAATTTGCTTTGATTTATATTAGTTTTTATCTGCATTCAACTTTATTGTTTTACTTCCTAAATCTCTTACACACTTCTTACCCACATCTTAACCGGCAAACAAGGGATTTAGAAAGGTAATAGTATAATAGTGGTGCCATCTGAAAGTCAAATAACGATTGTAAAATAAAGCTCAATCACCCATTACACAGAAACACTTTAGATATATTGCTATACTTTACTAGCAAAGACAAAGACATAGCCATAAAAAACTTTTTCCATTTGGAATTGAGAATTGGAAAGTAAGTTTACCCCCACCCCCCTTTTTTAAAAAAGATGGTCTAGGGAAGTTAAGCTCAAAAAATATTATAAAAAAAATTTTAGAAACGGCCTTGGGAAGTAGTGGTGATTTTGTCTGAAATCGAAACGGAATACTCCCCAAGACAGAGTTATTACTATTAATGATAACCCTATTATAATTACTATTTGGTTTGATTACAAAAAATTAAAGTCCGTTAAAAAATTACCAGTAATATTTAGGACCTGGGTTGTCCCATTCCTCTTTCCATTTATTACCTTTGTTCCTCACTCCATAAGCTTTTTGGTGGTCATAATAACCNGGAACCATTGTATAAGGATAACCTCTTCTGCTCTCACTAAATATCCCATTATANCCNTGGGTGAATATAACTTTTTTCTCTTTGGCTCTNTCAACACTTTGTCTTCTNTCTTCTTCCACTGCTTCTCTTTCAAGCTTCGGTATCATAGCAATTTGTTTAGGTGTTAACTTACCTCTCAAAGCTATCATCTTCTTCATTGTGTTGTGTTCTTCAAAAGCCCTATTTGGATAACGGCCCTTCTTAACTGCGATATCGTGTTTACCTCTATTACGTTCTCTTTTAAGTGGGTACATTTTGATTAATTCAGGTGGGGACATTTCCTGGTTTGGACGCACTCCCTCTCGACTTTTAAAAAAATATTTTCCGTCTTTGTAAATATATTGGTCTGAATATTTTCCTCTTCTCATAGCAATCTTAACTGCTTCCCTTGATTTTCCTATCTGTTTTGCAAATTCACTTCTGCTTATTGTGTATAAATGTTCATCTGTTTTAAAACTCATTCGTACCTCGATTACGTTAAATTTGTACCCATTGTCCCCCTTGGGTTTGGACGCATAGTATAACATTGAGTATATAGGATTAAGCTTTTTGTATCAGGTGTCTACGGACACTACTGACCCTAAAGTTTATTTATAGTTTTAACTATATATATTCTATGGAATTAACTTGGGGTGAACCCAGGGTTTACTATCGGTTGCGTAATAACCATAAGTCCTCTTTGAGAGAAGCCACTTTGTTCTGCAAGTAGNAAGTCAACTGATAGAGTTTATCATAGTGATACAATAGGGCCTCAACGTTTAACTCTTTGGGTAAGAAACACTTCTTATTCCNTATNTACTCCTGGTCGTTTCTAATCTTTAAATCAGGNTAAGTATATTCTGTTTTACTTCCAATTTTTAATATCCCCTTCTTCATTAACTTAACGTGAAATTTAGATGGTTCAGGATAAACAAAACCTTTTTGAACCTTCCCAGGAATATGTTTTACTNTGTCATATAGCTCATTAGATACTGCTTCNTCACCTCTAGCATTCATTGAGGGATAGCCGTCATCATCTAGGCCTTTTTTAATATNAGGAAATGTTGTTGTTTGTTTCTTCATTTAATTAAATCNATAAAAGTGTCTAAATCAATAACTGCCAAGGGTTGTCTAGTATTCATCTTCATAACAACTACTGGCTCAAGTTTTGTGTTTTTTGAGGCCTGTTTATACCAGTCATATATTGTCTTCATTTGGTTTCTATTCTTTACTTCAAACTGATAAGGACAAAGCTTTTTGGCTATACGGCTCAAGATAATNTCAGGGCCATTCTCACCATTCAAAGCCGTCTTAACATCTTGCTTTCTTAAGTGTGGTTTAAAAGCATTTAGTATTTTATCTTTTACAAGATTTTGAAGTTTAGTTGATTTAGCTCTTCGAGATTTATTAAGCATTAGTACGGCGCCTCCTCTAAATCTAGTTCAGCTTCTTTTTGTTTTTGTTTTTCTTCCCACTCTTTTAATTGGTCTTTAATATATTGTGGGTCNTCAAATAAATCTTTGACTTTNCCTTTTACAATATCAA
>FUFK010071266.1_pt1 | contig 12022 bp, 7 predicted proteins | sample 1021851 | NCBI WGS metagenome assembly FUFK01 (sample SAMEA51879418, study PRJEB19060) | metagenome
TAAAGAAGATAAATCTAAAAAACAAGAATTCTTCGGTGTAGAAGATCGTATTAAATAATGTATAAACAAAACTTATATAAGATACACACCGAACATTTATCATCTAAGTTAGTTAAAAATAATAATAGATATAAAAAATTCGAGTACGGTTATAATAAAGATTTAGATTGTGTTGTTATAAGTAAAGACGGTACAATAGGTGAAATATACGAAATACAAGGATTAAAAATTGCACTTCCTTCAATACCTAAAAAAATTAACGGTCAAGANNTAAAAAAAGAAGAACAGGTATTTATTAAAACACNAAAACCAGCTACACTTAAAAAAATTAAAAGTATATATAGCTTTAAGTCGTATAACGAAGATATAAAAGAAAAGTATTATGAATATATTAATAAAGAGTTTGATTTTCGTTCTGATGGTTACTGGTTCATGTGCAACGGTGAGCCATGTTACCTCACCGGCTCCCATTATATATACCTCAATTGGACAAANATCGATGTGGGTTCACCCGACTTTAGNCATGCAAACAGGTTATTCTTTTATTTCTGGGAGGCATGNAAGNCCGATTATAGATGTTATGGAATGTGCTACCTTAAGAATAGACGGTCTGGTTTCTCCTTTATGGCGTCTTCAGAAGTTGTCAACGTGGCAACTGTTACCAGAGATGCGAGGTTTGGGATATTATCAAAGACTGGAGCAGACGCGAAGAAGATGTTTACAGATAAGGTTGTCCCGATTTCCACGAACTACCCGTTTTTTTTTAAACCAATACAGGACGGTATGGAGAGGCCAAAGACAGAGCTATCGTACAAGGTACCATCGAGAAGGCTCACAAGAAAGACAATACAGGCAACCACCCAAACCACCGAGGAGGGTGATCAAATGGGACTTGATACCACCATCGACTGGAAGAATACAGGTGACAATTCCTACGACGGGGAGAAACTACAGATCCTCGTCCATGATGAATCGGGCAAGTGGGAGAAGCCGGACAACATTCTCAATAACTGGAGGGTCACAAAAACGTGTCTCCGTCTCGGTTCGAAGATAGTTGGTAAATGTATGATGGGATCTACATCTAATGCATTAGATAAAGGTGGTAGTAATTTTAAAAAAATTTATAATGACTCAGATCTCACAAAGAAAAAGCGAAATCGCAATGGGCAGACTGCTAGTGGATTATATGCTTTGTTCATACCTATGGAATGGAACTTCGAAGGATTCATTAACAAATTTGGTTTTCCTGTCTTCGACACTCCGGAAACTCCGGTTGAAGGAATTGACGGGGAACTTATCTACAACGGAGTTATCGATCATTGGGAGAATGAAGCAGATGGGCTCAAAGATAATGCCGATGCTTTAAACGAATATTATAGACAGTTTCCTAGAACTGAAAAACATGCATTTAGAGATGAAACAAAAGAATCTATATTTAATTTATCAAGAATATATGAACAAATAGATTTTAACGAAGAGATGGTTGCATCAGGATATGTAACAACAGGTTCTTTTCAATGGAAAAACGGTGTTAAAGATACACAAGTACAGTTTTATCCTAATCCTAATGGAAGATTTAAAATATCTTGGATACTTCCAACGGATATGCAAAACAACATAGAAGTTAAAAATGGTATTAAATATCCAGGTAATAAAGCTTTTGGTGCTTTTGGATGTGATAGCTATGATATAAGCGGAACAACAGATGGTGGTGGTTCAAATGGATCATTACACGGATTAACAAGTTTTTCGTTATCACCAGATGTTCCTAAATCACAATTCTTTTTAGAATATATTGCAAGACCACAAACAGCTGAAATATTTTTTGAAGATGTATTAATGGCAATAGTATTTTATGGTATGCCAATACTTGCAGAAAATAATAAACCAAGATTATTATATCATTTAAAAAGAAGAGGTTATAGAGGATTTTCTATGAACCGCCCAGATAAAGTTAGAAATAAATTATCTGTAACAGAAAAAGAATTAGGTGGTATACCTAATACATCAGAAGATATAAGACAAGCTCATGCATCTGCAATAGAATCCTACATAGAAGAAAATGTAGGTGTAACAGATAATGAGCATGGTAGAATGTATTTTCAAAGAACACTAGAAGATTGGTCTAAGTTTAATATAAACAATAGAACAAAGTTTGATGCTTCAATAAGTAGTGGTTTAGCTATAATGGCTTGTCAAAGACATTTATATTCTCCAAGAGCAGAAAGACAAACAAGAAAAATAGATTTTGGATTTTCAAAATATAATAATTCAGGATTAAAAAGTAAAATATTATAGTGAAAATAATAGAACACTTAACAGGATTATGTGGAGAACCACATTTAAATATACAAACTATTTTATTAATAACAATAGTTAGCTATTCAATAAAAAAAATATATAACAAATGGCAGAAGTCACAGGATATGTAACTCAATTTCCCAGCCAATCGGTTGACGATGCAACAAAAGCAAGCAAAGAATACGGACTGGAAGTGGCAAGAGGCATACAAAATGAATGGTTTAGAAAAAGTGCAGGCACAGGCCGGTTTCTTCAAAATCAACGAGAATTTCATAGGCTAAAATTATATGCTAGAGGAGAACAATCAATACAAAAATATAAAGATGAATTTTCTATAAACGGTGATTTATCATATTTAAATCTTGATTGGAAACCTGTACCTATAATACCTAAGTTTGTTGATATAGTTGTAAACGGCATGCAAGATAGATTGTTTTCAATCAAAGCATTTGCACAAGATCCAACATCAACTAAAGAAAGAACTAATTTTGTAGAAGGAGTACAAGAAGATATTTTAGCAAAAGAATTTATTAGCGAAATAGAGCAAAAATTAGGTATAGATGTTGCAAATGTAAAAGGAGATGATATTCCTCAATCAAAAGAAGAATTAGAACTATATATGCAAATAGGCTATAAACCTTCTATTGAAATTGCACACGAGCAAGCTATTGACAATGTATTTAAACGAAATAGTTATCACGAATTAAAAAAACGATTAGATTATGATCAAACTGTCTTGGGTATATCTTGTGCTAAGCATACTTTTAATAATACTGACGGTATTAAACTCGAATACGTAGATCCTGCTAATTTAATATATTCTTATACAGAGGATCCTAATTTTCAAGATGTATATTATTTTGGTGAAATAAAACAAATAAAATCTAACGAACTAAAAAAACAATTTCCTGGTTTATCAGACGAAGAGTTTGAAGATTGTGTAAAAAGATCTGGTAAGATTAATCAGTATGATTATACAAATAACGATTCAAATGATTCTTATGATTCTAATACATTAACTGTAATGTATTTTAATTGGAAAACGTGGGAACAAAGTGTTTTTAAAGTAAAAGAAACATCTTCTGGTGGTAAAAAAGCAATTAAAAAAAATGACAAATTTAATCCACCTAAAGATCAAAGAACAAGATTTGAAAAAGTAGCACAAGCAAGAGAGGTTGTTTATGAAGGAATGATGGTTTTAGGTGCTAATAAACTTTTAAAATGGGAAAAAGCTAAAAACATGGTGCGCCCCGATTCTAACGTAAATAAGGTTATGATGAATTATGTTGTAACTGCACCGCGTTTTTATAAAGGTAAAATTGAAAGTTTAGTTAGTAGAATGATAACCTATGCTGATCTTATTCAATTAACACATTTAAAACTACAACAAGTAATACAAAGAATGACACCATCTGGTGTATTTGTAGATGCAGATGGATTATCTGAAATAGATTTAGGTAATGGTACAAACTATAATCCACAAGAAGCATTAAATTTATATTTTCAAACAGGATCAATTATAGGTAGATCTACAAATGTAGAAGGAGATCCTAATCCAGGTAGATTGCCAATACAAGAATTACCCGGGGGTGGGGGCCAACAATCAAATCTTTTAATACAAGCATATAATTATTATTTAAATATGATAAGAGATGTGACTGGATTAAATGAAGCAAGAGATGGTTCTGATCCAGATCCAAATGCTTTAGTTGGTGTACAAAAATTAGCAGCAGCAAATTCTAATACTGCAACAAGGCATATATTGCATAGTTCTTTATATTTAACAATTTCTTTAGCAGAAGCAATATCTATTAGAATAAAAGATGTATTAGAGTTTCATCCACAAAGAGATGCTTTTATAACTAGTATAGGTAGATTTAGTGTTGGAGCTTTAAAAGAAGTTGGGAGTTTACATTTACATGACTTCGGTATATTTTTAGAATTAGATCCTGATGCAGATGAAAAACAATTAGTTGAAAACAATATACAAGCTGCTTTATCAAGAGATCAAATATATTTAGAAGATGTAATTGATATTAGACAAATAAAAAATATAAAATTAGCTAATCAACTATTAAAATATAAAAGAGCTAAAAAAGCAAAACAAGATCAAGAAAGAGCACAGCAAAATATTCAAGCTCAATCACAAGCTAATGCACAAGCTGCGCAAGCTGCTGAATTAGCAAAATCGCAAGCAGAAAGCATTAAGGCAGAAGCTAAAATAAAATTAGCACAAGCACAGAAAAACTTTGATATTGAAAAATTAGAAAGAGAAGCTCAAATTAAAAAAGAGCTTATGCTTGAAGAATTTAAAATGAATATGAAATTAAAAGGTGCTGAACTTAATACTAAAAAAGAAATTGCTGGTGCTAAAACACAGCAAACACAAAAACCAAAAGAATTTGAATCTAGTGGCAATGATGTTTTAGGAGGTATAGATCTAAGCAGATTTGAACCTAGATAATTTTAAACTATTATATATTATTTAATTATGGAAAAATGGAAAGTTAAAGGAATCGTTACGGACGAACCAAAATCTAAACAACAAACAGAACAAGCTGTTTTAAATAAAGCTGTAGAAAAAGGTGAAATTGAACCAGAAGCTGCAGGTAAAAAAGATAACGATGTTATAAAAGTAGATTTAGATAAATTAAAAAATCAAGAAAAAGATGCCGTTCAAAAGCAAAGCACAAATGAGGTATCTGTACGCGACGGATCCGAAACTAGCAAAGAAGTTCAAAAGGAAAACAAAGAGGAAGTTAAAAAACCTGCCGGAGAAAATAAACAAGAAGAAAAAAATAAAGGTAACGAAGAAAAACAGGGGGAAGAAATAAACTCACCTATTGAACTTGTACAAGAAGAAGAAAATAAACAGCCGGAAAAAGTTGATAATCAACCTAAAATTGATCAGCGATCGGCTGAAGTAAATAAAAAACCTGAACCACAACCTGAAATAAATTTACCAGAAAACATTGATAAACTTGTAAAATTTATGGATGAAACTGGTGGTTCAATTGAAGATTATGTTGATCTTAATAAAGATGTATCTAATTTTTCAGACGCAGAATTATTAAGACAATATTATACAAAATCTAAACCTTGGGATCAAAAAGAAATTACAGAATACATGGAAGATAATTTTTCATATTCTGAAGAAGAAGATGATCCTAGAGATATAAGAAGTAAGCAAAGAGCTTACAAAGAAGAAATTTATAATGCTAAAAAGTTTTTTGATACTAATAAAGAAAAATACTATGCGGATCTTAAGTTAAGACGTAAACAAGAAATTCCACAAGAGTATACAGAAGCTTATCAGAATTATAACAATTTAAAACAAGAACAAGAAAAATCACAACAACTTACACAGCTATTTTTAGAAAAAACTGATTCTGTTTTTGGTGATAACTTTAAAGGATTTGATTTCCAAGTTGGAAATAACAAATATAGATATAAAGTTAATAATATTGCTGAAACAAAAAGAATTCAATCTAACATTTCAGAATTTGTTAATAATTATTTAAATGACAAAGGTGAAATGGAAAATGCTACAGGTTACCATAAAGCTTTATTTGCTGCAAGAAATGCAGATAAATTAGCTGAGCATTTTTATCAGCAAGGCCGTGCCGATGCTTTACGTGAAAATGCTAGAGAAGCTAAAAATATTGATATGGAACCAAGAAAAGAAGGCTTTATAGAAACTAAAGCTGGACAAAAATTTAGAGTTGTTACGGGTGATTCAAGTTCAAAACTTAGAGTTAAACTTAAACAATAAAAATTTATAAAAAATGGGATTAACAACTGGAATAGAACATTTGACGCCTTCGCCTAGCAAAGGCCAACTGTTCCAAGGTAATTATATTACCAATTTTGATTTTACAAACCAGTTCTTACCTGATGTTTATGAAAAGCAAGCTGAAATTTATGGAAACAGATCTATTGGTAGTTTCTTAAAATTAGTATCTGCAGAGATGCCTTCAGCTTCTGATGAAATAAGATGGGTAGAACAAGGTAGATTACATGTTGCATATAAAAATGTAACACAAATTGCTACAAACACATTTACTGTAGGTTTAGAAGCAAATCCTGACGGAACTGCTTATCCTGCTGATGCTGCTGCAGCAATAAGAGTAGGACAAACTATTATGGTTCAAGCTGTAACTAGCGCAGGAGTAAATACAGGACCTGTAAGAAAAGGTATTGTAACTACTGCTGGAACTGCTGCTGCAAACGACACAACAACATTTGTAGCTTCCTGTTTAGATTCTGGTAACTGGAATGGTGTTATTAGTGCTGCTAATAGAGATCACTACCACGTATTAGTTTATGGTTCTGAATTTGCAAAAGGTACAGACGGAATGGCTGGCTCAATTGATGCTAGTTATTCTTCTTATACTAATAAGCCAATGATATTGAAAGATAATTATCAAATCAATGGTTCTGATACTGCGCAAATAGGATGGATTGAAGTTACTTCTGAACAAGGAGCTTCTGGATATTTATGGTATTTACAATCTGAGCACGAAACTCGTCAAAGATTTGAAGATTACTTAGAAATGTCTATGATAGAATCTGTTAAAAGTACTCAAGCTGCATCACCAGGAGGTGGAACAGAAGGTTTATTTGCTGCATTANGTAGTAGAGGAAATGTTTACACGGATCTTTCTACAGAACTACAAACGAATATGGATGGTTTTGATACTATATTAAAACAATTAGATAAAAATGGAGCTATCGAAGAAAACATGCTTTATATTGATAAGTCTTTATCTTTAGCTATTGATGATGCACTNGCTGCTAAGAACTCTTATGGAACTGGCGGTACTTCTTATGGTGTATTTAACAACAGCGAAGAAATGGCTTTAAATTTAGGGTTCTCAGGATTTAGAAGAGGTGGATATGACTTCTATAAAACTGACTGGAAATATTTAAATGACTTTGGAACAAGAGGTTTATTTACAGATATTGAAGGTGTTATAATTCCTGCTGGAACTTCTACAGTTTACGATCAAGAATTAGGTCAAAATATTAAAAGACCATTCTTACACGTAAGATATAGAGCTTCTGAAACTGATGATAGAAAAATGAAAACTTGGATTACAGGTTCTGTAGGTGGTTCTTATACTACTACTACAGATGAAATGCGAGTTTCATTCTTATCTGAAAGATGTTTAATAGTACAAGGAGCTAATAACTTCTTTTTACTAAAAGACTAATTTTAATTTAAAGATGAGGTGTCTTAACGGGCACCTCAATCTTTATTTATTTTATTAAATTATATATTATGACAAATTGGGAATTAAAAGATAGAACATATAAGTTAAAAGAATCTTCTCCTTTAACTTATAAAATAAGAAGCACTGGAATGCTTTGGTTTGATGAAGATAAAAAAGTTAATAGAGAAATTAGATATGCAAGTAATCAAAAAAGTTTATTTGTAGAGGAACAAGATAAATATGCACAGTTAGATCATGTGGTATTTACAGACGGAACACTTGTCGTTCCAAGAAATAATCCTTTATTACAACAACTTTTATCTATATATCATCCAGATAAATGGTTATGGGAAGAACTAGATGCAGTTCAAGAAGCTAAAGATGATATTGATATGATTGAACAAGAAATCGAAGCACAACGATTAGTTCAAGAATTAGAAATAGAACATTTAGAGGCTATACTTAGAACAGAAGTTGGTTCAGAAGTAACTAAAATGTCTACAAAAGAAATAAAAAGAGATTGTTATTTATTTGCAAAAAATAATCCTGAGTTATTTATTGAAGTTGCTAACGATGAAGATATAAAACTTAGAAACCTTGCAAATAGAGCTGTAGAATCACATTTAGTTAATCTAACTGATGATAATACAGTATTTAAATGGGCTAAAAATGGTAAAACAATAATGAAAGTACCATTTGATGAACATCCTTATACAGCGTTTGCTCGCTTCCTTAAAACAGATAAAGGAGTAGACGTTATGAAAGCTATACAAAAAAAGCTTTCGTAAAACACCTGGCTATGGTTATTCGCTTAGCCATAGCTAACTAATTAATAAATAAATAATGGTACTTACAGATAGTGTTTATAAAACAGTATTAAATATACTAAATAAAGAAAATAGAGGTTATGTAACGCCAGCTGAGTTTAATACTTTAGCTAAGCAGGCACAGAATGAAATATTTGAAGGTTACTTTTCTTCGAGAAACTATGCTATAACAAATTCTTCTGATTATTCTGATATAAGAAAAAACATAGAAGAAAAGATAGCTTTATTTGAAAATGAAGAAACAATAGATTCAGCAACCTTTACTAATCCTGCTGGTAATACAACCGCTAACTATTATGCTTATCCGAGTAATTTTTATAGACTTAGTAGTGTATTTCATATATTAAATTCTGTAAATATACCTATACAAGAAACAACTAATAAATTATTAAATGTTTTAAATAGGTCACCATTAGCAAAACCAACAACTACGTCACCCGTCTATGTATTACACGAGGGTGGCTTGGTTGTAAATCCTACATCAGGCATATCGAGTATAAGAATTAATTATATAAGAAAACCAAATGATCCTAATTGGGTTGGTGGTACTGCAGCAGGTCAAATTGTTGCAAATACATCGGATAATAACTATAAAAATTTTGAGTTACATCCATCTGAGTTTCATGAACTAGTTATTAAAATACTTGCTTATGCAGGAGTTATTATAAGAGCTGCAGATATAACACAGGTGGCGTCTGCAAAAGAACAACAAATAATTCAAGCTGAAAGATAATGGCAGAAACTAGAAAACAATATACTGAACAGCAGTATTATGCACAACATCAAAGTGACAGCGGTAATATACCATCTGATTTTAAAGGATTAGGATATTATAGTAGAACTAGTTTAGAAGATATAATTAATAACTTTATAATTGCTTATATAGGTGAAGATAAAGCTTTACCTAAAATACCAAGATATGAATTAGACTTCTGGGCCCAGAGAGCAATGCAAGAATTTAGTTATGATGTATTGCATTCTGAAAAAAGTATGGAATTAGATTTAGGAGATTCTTTACAATTTCCATTACCACAAGATTATGTAAATTATATTAAAATATCTTGTGTTGGAACAGATGGTGTTAAAAAAACATTATTACCACAAAGAAGAGCTGGNGATCCTACAGCACCAATACAAGATAATAATAGTAATATTACATTTGATAGTAATGGTGCAATAGTTACAGCATCTAAATCAACTTTAGCAACACGTTTTCAAGACGGGAGCAATGCGGCAAATACATTACAATCTGCACAAGATTATTATTATTCAAATTATAATAATGATAATTTTTCATATTTTAATAAAAGATATGGCGGTGTGCCAGAAGATATGAATGCTGCCGGAACTTATTTTATAGATCATGCTAAAGGATTAATATTTTTTGATGGTTCATTTGCAAATAGAAATGAAGATATAGTTNTATTAGATTATATAAGTGATGGNTTAGATAANAATGCAGATTTAAGTAAAGTATATATGCCTAAACTTGCTGAGGATGCAACATATGCATATATGTTATATAATTTATCTAAAGTAAGACCTTCAAGTGCTGCTTTAGTTCCTTTATATAAAAAAGAAGCTTCTGCAAAATTAAAAAATGCTAAAATAAGATTAAGTAATTATAAATTAGAAGAACTTGCTCAAATATTAAGAGGCAAGAGTAAGTGGATTAAACACTAAAATTAAATGGCACAAACTAAAAGAACTTTTAATCAAGCTAGAATTGAAAGAGATCTAGACGACAGAATAGTTCCTCAAGGTACTTATAGAGATGCTTTAAACATTAGTATAGATACTTCAGAAGATGCAAACGTTGGTGTAATAGAAAATTTAAAAGGTAACCAGCTTTTAGCAAACCAAAATATATTAGGTTTATCTTCAACATCAAATCCTAATGCAAAAGTTATTGGAAGCTACCCTCATCCTGAAAAAGATAGAATATATTATTTTGTTACAGGAGATAAATCCGATGGTATATTTGAGCATAGTTTAAAAGACAATACAATAAATACTATTATTATTGATAATTCTACATTTGTTGCTAGTAGTCCCACTAAAGTAATATTACCAAAATTTGCTTTTTCTGATGCAGCTGTTAGTGCTTCTGTAAATAATGCGGGCATTATTAGTGTAACATCACCTATAGCTGTTGTTGTTGCGCTTACTGCTGACTTTAATACAACAGTATCTTCTAATACAGTTAGATCTATAACAGCACAAGTAACAGTGCCGTCTGGATATTCTAATACTGGTAAATTTTTAACTGGAACTGTTACGGCAACACAAAATGCTATAGCTGCACCTGATGTATCTATATTAGATTGTACAAATATTACAGATGTAGGTGTAACATTAAATGGAGAGTATGCTACAAATAATGGGTTAACAGCTATTGGATTTTACTATAAAGTTAATACGGGTGGCAGTGCAACAGTTACTACATACAGTAATGAACATGTTATACGAATTTTAAGCGGTAGAGCTGCTAACTTATCAAATTCTTTTGATAATGTATTAGATAGTGATATTTTAGTAAAAGATAAAGATGGTACAACAATTGCTGCATCTAATTATATATATATAAACAACTCAGGAAATGTTTCAACAATTGCTTTTAAAAGTAGTTTAGGAACAGATGCACAAATAAGAGCTAAATTGCCTATAACAGTTTCGCAAGTATCTACAGCAACAACTGTTTCAAATTCATTAACAGCAGCACAAATACAGTCTTCAGGAACTAATGCAGCTGTTACACCAATAACATCACCTTTTTCAAAAGTTATTACAGGTTTAACTGCAAACACAAATTATGCTGCAGTAGCTTATGCTACAAACAGTGTAGGAACAACATTAAGTAGTATAAAATATTTTACTACATTACAGCAAACAGCACCTCCAGCAAATAGACCATATTCAAATAGATTATATATTCATCCTGTTGTAGGCCCTGATACAGGAGGCACAGGCCATACTTTTGATTCAGGTAATATAGGTTATGGTNCTATTATAAAATCAGATAATAAAATTTATTTTAATGTTTTTGGTTTTACACAATCAACAGGAACATATGCAAATCAAGCTGTTATTATGGACCAGGACGGTGTTCTTCCTCCTGGAAGTTCAGCCACACCTGGTGTAGCAAATCGTATTCAAGTAGAATCTTCTGTTTCAGGACCAACAACACAAATAAGTGACGGAGGTAACCCAGCACAATTAACTTCAGTGGGTTTAACTTTAGATACTACTAATTCTTTTAACCCTGCTGTAGGAGATGTTAAATTTGGAGGTTTTAAAAGCACACATGCTTTAAATAATATTGGAAGCGATTTAAGCGGTAATCCTGTTGCACAAACACCTGGTTTATATACAATTACTGTATCAGGTAGNACAGATGGAACAGTAGAAAATTTTACAGATGCTAGTCTTCAACTTCAAATTGGATCACCCGGTGGTGTTACAACTTTTAAATCAATAATACAACCTGCTTTTGCATCAACAGGAACAGGTACAACTCCGTTTTTAGCAAGCGGTGGTGTGAGCGCAACTGGATTTTCTTATAATCAAGGAAACAACGGGGTTTCTGGAAGAACATCTTTTTCAAATATAGAAATAGGGCCTATGGAAGCTGGTAATAAAGGAGTAGCTATTATACCTTTTCAAACGGTAGCTCCTGCAGCA
>FUFK010065163.1_pt1 | contig 12018 bp, 9 predicted proteins | sample 1021851 | NCBI WGS metagenome assembly FUFK01 (sample SAMEA51879418, study PRJEB19060) | metagenome
TAGTAAGAGCGTGGATCATCTGCTGGAACGTTCGCCGGGCACACATGAACCTTTGCTCCCATTGTCTTCAGCATATCGATCTTATCTTTCGAAGACTTTGAACTTACCGCAAGAATACAATCGTAACCTTTAATACAACTCACCATCGCAATACTAAAACCTGTATTACCTGAAGTTGTTTCAATAATAGTATCTCCGGGCTTCAGAATTCCTTTTCTTTCAGCTTCTTCAATGATATACAAAGCGATCCTGTCCTTCGAGGAATGACCTGGATTAAAAGCTTCGATCTTTGCGGAGTATTTTCCTTGGAAATCTTTAGTGATTTTATTTAAGTTGATCAACGGGGTGTTTCCAACTAATTGCAATACGTTATCGTAAACATGCAAATCTTCTCTCATAAAATGATCTTTAAATAAAATGCATTTTCACACATTTTACTAATCGACAAATTTAAGTCAAATTTTTTAATTACTCTTTAATACCTTCAAGATCCAGCAAAAACGCGTATTCTTCCGCGACTTCTTTAAGCGCTTCAAACCGTCCTGAAGCACCACCATGACCAGCATCCATATTGGTATGTAATAACAGAACGTTTTGATCTGTCTTATATTCTCTAAGTTTCGCAACCCATTTAGCAGGTTCCCAGTATTGCACCTGGCTATCGTGAAGACCTGTAGTAATTAGCATATTGGGATAATCCTGTTTTACAACATTATCATATGGGGAATATGATTTCATATAATCATAGTATGACTTTTCATTGGGATTACCCCATTCGTCATACTCGCCTGTTGTAAGAGGAATACTATCATCCAGCATTGTAGTAATGACATCTACAAATGGCACGGCGGCAATTACTCCGTTATATAAATTTGGAGCCATATTCACCACTGCACCCATCAGTAATCCTCCTGCTGAACCTCCCATGGCATATAAATGATTGGAAGAAGTATAATTTTCCTGTATCAGAAATTCAGAAACATCTATAAAATCTGTGAATGTGTTTTTCTTCTGAAAAAGTTTCCCATTCTCATACCATTCCCTGCCAAGATATTCACCACCTCGAATATGTGCAATGGCGTAAATGAATCCGCGATCCAGTAAACTCAATCGAACAGTTGAAAAGTATGGATCAATTGTAGAACCATAAGAACCATAAGCATATTGCAGAAGGGGATTTTTTTGATCCTTCTGAAGTCCCTTTTTGTAAACTAATGAAACAGGAATGCTAGTGCCATCTTTTGCTGTAGCCCAGATACGTTCTGAAGTATAATTATCTTTATCAAAATTTCCACCAAGTACTTCCTGCTCTTTTAGAACTGTCTTGTCTCCGGTCTTCATGTTATACTCCACGACTGAAGTTGGAGTAGTAAGGCTGTTGTAAGTATACCTCAACAAGTCTGTGTCAAAATCAGGATTTATGGAAGTGTAGGCAGTATAGGTTTCGTTATCGAACGGAATGTAGTATTCTTTATTCCCTTCCCACTCGATGATCCTTATCTTATTAAGTCCGTTTGTTCTCTCGCTTACTACAAGGTATTTCTGGAAAATATCGATATCCTCTAACAAGAAATCCTTTCGATGAGGAATCACATCTTCCCAGTGCTCCTTTTCAGTTTTAGCAAGCGGAGTCTTCATTAATTTAAAATTCGTGGCATCATCCTTATTGGTGACTATATAAAAATTATCCTTGTAATGGGCGATGCTATATTCAAGTCCGCGTTCACGAGGCTGGAAAATTTTAAATTCTTTATCTGGAGTATTAGCATTAAGAATACGGTACTCGGTAGTTAACGTACTATGAGATCCTATAATTATATATTCCCTGGATTTAGATTTGTAAACATAGGAATTGAAGGTTTCGTCCTCCTCTTCATATACTAGCTCATCGGTTTCAGGATCTGTTCCCAAAATGTGCTTGTAAATTCTGAAAGATCTTAAAGTTTGAGGATCCTTTTTAGTNTAATAAAGCGTTTTATTNTCNTTCGCCCAGGTTGAACCACCCGTAGTATTTTCAATATTTTCGTTGTAGATCTCACCTGTTTCCAGGTTTTTGATCCTGATGGTATACTGTCTTCTGCTTACCGTATCGGTTCCAAAAGCCACCATTGTGTTATCTGGTGAAACATTGAGTCCTCCAAGACTATAGTAGTCGAAGTCTTTCGCCATCTCGTTCACATTGAACATCACNTCTTCNTCTGCCTCAAGAGTTTCCTTCTTACGACTATANACCGGGTAATCATATCCTTTCTCGAANCGGGTTATATACCAGTAACCATTTAACTTATAAGGAACAGACTCGTCATCTTCTTTNATNCGGCCCTTCATCTCCAGGAATAATTTCTTCTGAAGATCTTTAGTATGAGCAGTCATTTGATCGTTGTATGCATTTTCAGCATTCAAATAATCCAGTACTTCCTGATCTTCCCGCTGATTCATCCAGAAATAATTATCGATACGCACATCACCATGCTTCTCTAATTTTTTCTCGATCTTTTTGGCGATCGGAGCCTGCAAATTCTTTTCCAAATCATTGTTTTTTTGAGCGCTTGCAAATGTAATGCATCCTAACAGAATAACGAATAGTCTTTTCATAATGGCATATTTCAAACCTTAATTTAGTAATTTTGAGCTTACCAATTTTAAAACGAAATAGATATGTTTGGAGATATGATGGGCATGATGAATAAGCTGAAAGAAGCCCAGGAAAAAGTAGAGCAAACCAAAAAGAGACTTGATACTGTATTAATAGACGAACAATCTGCAGATGGACTGCTAAAAGTGACCATCACAGCAAATCGGGAAGTCAAAAATATTAGTGTTGACGAGCAATTACTGGATGATAAAGAACAACTGGAAGACTACCTGGTTCTTACCATGAACAAAGCGATCAAAAAGGCGACAGATATCAACGAAGCTGAAATTGGTTCTGCAGCTAAAGATGGAATGCCAGACATTCCTGGAATGGATATGTTCAAATAAAAAAAGCGGGCACGGCCCGCTTTTTTTATGTTTATTCTAAAATTACTAAGCCTCTCCCCTGGCAGGGTAATCTTCTTTATTTACAAAAGAGATCGACTTTATAAGATCCACAAATTGTGGTCTTGCGAATGGCATAGACTGAATACTCGCTGAATATAAAGTACTGTCAGGTCTTATTAGAAATAGAGCTGGTTCTACAAACTCAGCAGGTTCAGAATCCTTAATCCCTTCAGATACATACAAATCCCATTTTCTTCCATCCTCTACATCAAAACTATGACCTATAGTGAGGTTATCAACATCCCATTCTTCCACAGTTTTCTCAGCTAACTCCTTAGTATTGGAACTTACACAGATAATATTGACTCCTTTATCTTTAAAATCGTCTACCATTGTGTTCAATTCCTCAAGGTAGCTTTTACAAACCGGGCAATGTATACCTCGGTAAAAAATAAGCATGGTGAAATTCTCAGGTTGGTTATCTCTCAGGTTCCAGTCCATACCATTAGTAGTTTTTACTATAAGTTCTGGAACTGCCTGTCTTGGTCTTAAATTTTTCATTGCTTTAAGTTTTTCTGAAAATTACAGGAAAGTCTATTTCTTCTGTGATAAAGCCCTGCTAATATTTAGTTAAGAAACTCTAGAAACGTATTTTCTGCAAGGTTTCCTTAAAGAATTGGTGCATCTCCTCTGTATAATCATGATGAGTTACAATTCTAAGTTTTCCCTGTCCCATATTACTTATTCGTATGTTCTTCTCATCGAGCTTTTGCATAAACTCCAGTTCCTTAACATCATCCTTCAGATAGAATATGATAATGTTGGTTTCGGTTGGTTCAAGACTCTTTACATAAGGCTGTTTTGACAATAATTCTGAAAGTTCTAATGCGCGATCATTATCTTTCTTCAGCTGCTCAAGATGATTATCCAGAGCGTAGATTCCTGCGGCAGCCATAAAACCTACCTGGCGCATTCCTCCTCCCAGAACTTTTCGAACTCTAATGGCATTTTTCATCAAAGATTTTTTACCAATAAGCACTGAACCCATTGGAGTCCCTAAACCCTTGGAAAGACAAACCGAAATGGTATCGAAAACTTTTCCGAAGTCTTTGGGAGTATAATCTTTTTCAGCAAAAGCATTGAAAAGTCTGGCTCCATCAAGATGTAATCCAAGTTCATGACGATCGCACACTTCACGAATCTCCTGGATGGTCTCAAGCTCATAGCATGCTCCACCTCCTTTGTTCGTAGTATTTTCCAGACAGACAAGAGTAGTCAACGGACTATGATAAAAATCTGGAGCATTGATATTTTCTTCTACCTGGGAAGCAGTGATCATCCCGCGATCTCCATCCACAAGCTTACAGGAAACACCACTATTAAAGGAAACACCACCACCTTCATAATTGAATACATGCGCCCACTTATCACAAATGAGTTGCTCTCCGGGTTGCGTATGTAGTTTAATCGCAGCCTGATTCGCCATGCTTCCCGTAGGAAAAAATAAAGCTTCATCCATTCCGAACATATCGGCTAGCTTTTTCTCCAAAGCATTAATAGTCGGATCTTCTTTATATACATCATCACCAACTTCCGCAGTCATCATCGCCTGCATCATTCCTTTTGTTGGCCTGGTTACGGTATCACTTCGTAAATCTATTTCTTTCATCAAATAAGTTTTGCTGCTTGCTAAGGTAAAAACTTAAAATTTCTTTCAGTGGTATTTCAAATTGAATAAATGGCACATCTATTTGCTATAGACATTATTCATAAATAGAATGAGCGCAATGCACGGGCACTCTATGGGTCGTAGTATTAATACTTCAATTTTTAAACCCCTCAAATTGCACGATACTAAGAATTACCGATTAATTACCAATAGGTGATCCATCGGGTATCTTCGGAATATTCATTTTTAACTGAAATTGCTCTGGATGCTCCCTGAATTCTTTGATAGTTCTCAGCATTTCTCTGTTTACTGAGGTATCATACTTCTGAAGCCATTGTTGTAGCCCGTCAATTTCGGCGTTTGCAACCGATTTAACCAGGCTCGTGGATTTATCACTGGCAGCAAGATTGAGAAGGTGTTTAAAAACCACGAAATTTACTGTTTGCTGAACCTTATTAAGGTATTCATCTTTATAAACTGACTTGATTGTATTGCGAACAGTTTCCTGCAACAAAACCTCCAGACCTGGATTGTGTTTATCTACTGCCTTTTGCTGAATTAATCTTTCAGCTCTCGCTGGATGAAAAAGGAATTGCATGGTCATCCCTGCCGCTGTCGCAGGCGCTCCTAACAAATCAAACGCAACATCGGTATTGCTTTTAAAACTTTCGCGGTCACGACCAAATCCAAATGCACGTGGTGGAAACAGCTCCAGCTTTTCCTTCGGAATTGCGATTTCTTCAGCTTTAAGAGTTTTCAATATCTCTTTAATCGCTTTCTTCTGAATATTACCATCCAGAATTTTCACGTTTAAGTTATCCGCTCCTTTAACCGCATATTCATATTCGAGTCCGCCCACAAGTTTTACTGCAGCTTCAGTTTGGTATCTATGGAAAAAATACAACGGTACAAAAACATCTTCCAATACAGAAAATGGTTCTCCATTTCTAATATTATCAGCTGAAAAGTTTTGTATTGCCTGTTTGCGAATCTTTAGAACATCTTCAAGTTCATCAACCGCATTTTTACCATTATCCCATAAGTGAGCGAGTGCATTTGCTCCACCTGCAGCCCGGGCATCAGCATCAGATATAAAAATGAGTCCGTTTCTGTTAGCTTCTTCAATAGTTTCATTTAAATATTCACTTTCGTTCTCTCCCTTCGGAATATCACCATAACTATATTGAACGGTAACCTTGTCCCACTCCCCTATTCCTTTAGCGTAGGCATCTTCCGCAGAAATTTCGCCATTCTTCAAACTGAATTGTGGATGAGGGTAGTCCATTACAGAGGCTCGGTCACTAGTACTTGCTGCAAAGTTATGAGCAAAACCTATTGTGTGGCCCACCTCATGTGCAGACAACTGTCTAATCCTGGCTAGCGCAAGTTCCATCATAGGTTCAATATTATCATCAGATTCTGCAAAGGGCTTATCTAAAAGCGCCTGTGCAATCATAAAATCCTGGCGAATCCTCAAACTACCCAAGCTAACATGCCCCTTAATAATCTCACCAGTTCTTGGATCTACAACGCTTGCTCCATAGCTCCAACCCCTGGTAGATCTATGAACCCACTGGATCACATTATATCTTACATCGAGTGGATCTGCATCTTCAGGCAGCATTTTAACCTGAAAGGCATCTTTATAACCAATGGATTCGTAAGCTTCGTTCCACCAGGATGCACCTTCCAGTAAAGCAGAGCGAACGGGCTCAGGAGTTCCAGGGTCTAAATAATAAACAATAGGTTCAACAGCTTCGCTTACTAATGAATCTGGATTCTTTTTCTCCAGCCTATGCCTTATGGCATAACGTTTTGTGATTGGTTCATAAACCGGACTTGCATAATCCTGGTAAGAAATGAAGATCGCACCGCTTCTGGGATCGAATACTCGTTTCTTATAATTATCGTCTGGTAACTTCACGAAAGAATGATGCTGTTTAACGGTAATATTACTGGCGTCTGGCACCACCGAATTTACTGTTCTTCCTGTAGGTTTCCCAGAAAATGTTAGAAGCGCTTCGAACTCCACATTCTCTGGAAAGGCTTTAGTGCGATCCAGGCTAAGAGCACTTTTGGACTTCTCGAGGTTGTAAGATCCGAACTTACCTTTCTTCAGTTTCTCACTAACACCATGTGCATCTTCCAATAAAAAAGGTGTAAGATCAATGATATAAGTTGAATCTATAGTCTCTTTGATTTCAAAACCAAATATGACCGACTCTGCAAAAGCTTCTTTTACACTATTCTTTTCAGCCTGATTTGTAGTGATCGCGCGGTAATTTTGATTAGGCTCTACCAATAGAAGTTTATTACCTGCTTTTCTAAATTCCAGGATCTTCGTATTTCCTAGTTGTCCCCTGTCAAGTCCTATATCATTTGATCCTACTCCGGTGGTTAAGAACTGGGTATATAAAAAAGCGGTATTCAAACGGTCTACTTGCAGGTAGATCTCGTCCTTATTTTCGTTATAGTGAAAATCCAAAAACCCCTTAAAAGATTTAAGATCCTCTTTTTTCTCAAGGAACTGGGCGTTCGTGGATATGGAGATGCTGAATGCCAGAAAGATAGATAAGAAATAGCGCATAGTTGGATTTTTTAAAGCCGTCTAAATCTAAAAATTATTCGTTAAATACTTTCCCGAAACACCCCTAAATTCTATTTTTACGTGAAATCGAACATATGATTACTACCGAGAACATAAGAGATCTCAAAGAGCGCCTGGTTGCGTTAAGGAGGTATCTTTGACATTGATGCCAAAAAGATTGAAATAACCAACATGGAGGAAAAGACCTTTGCTCCAGACTTCTGGAATGACCCCAAAAAGGCTGAACAGATAATGAGAGAGGTCAATGCTGAAAAAAGTTGGGTAAATGAATATGAAAAAGCTGAAACTTTAGTAGAAGATCTTGAGGTTCTATACGAGTTCTATAAGGAGGATGAGGCTTCTGCGGAAGATGTACAGCAAAGAAATGACGAAGCTCTTGATCTTATTGAAGACCTTGAGTTTAAAAACATGCTTTCCGAAGAAGGAGACAGCATGAGTGCAGTTTTGCAAATTACTGCGGGTGCTGGTGGTACTGAAAGTTGCGACTGGGCTGAAATGCTTATGCGCATGTACATGATGTGGGCTGATAAGCGTAAGTATAAGATTAGAGAATTAAATTATCAGGGCGGTGATGTAGCTGGAATTAAAACGGTTACACTGGAGATCGAAGGTGAATTCGCCTTTGGTTGGCTAAAAGGTGAAAATGGAGTGCACAGGCTTGTGAGGATCTCTCCTTTTGATAGTAATGCCAAACGGCACACCTCATTCGCTTCTGTTTATGTCTACCCACTGGTAGATGATACTATAGAAATTGACATCAATCCTTCAGATCTTAGCTGGGAAACGATGAGATCTTCCGGAGCAGGTGGACAAAACGTAAATAAAGTGGAGACCGCTGTACGTCTTCGTCATGAGCCAACTGGAATCGTTATCGAAAATTCTGAAACCAGGTCTCAGCTTGAAAATAAGAACAAGGCGATGCAATTATTGAAGAGTCAGTTATTTGAAATTGAACTTCAGAAGAGACAGGCGCAACGAAGAGAAATCGAAGATTCTAAGATGAAGATAGAATGGGGTTCACAGATCCGTAATTACGTGATGCATCCTTATAAGCTCGTGAAAGATGTTAGAACTGCGGAAGAAACCGGAAATGTTGATGCTGTAATGGACGGCGCTATTGATCCTTTTCTGAAAGCTTTTCTGATGATGATGGGTCAGAAAAATGAAGATTAGTTCATATTAAAGCTTTTATTGTTTAATCTGAAATGTTTATATTAAGACTTNATGAAATANACTATTTACCATAACGCAAGATGTAAGAAATCCAGNGAAGGACTCGAACTTCTGAAGAATTCTGGTAAGGAATTTGTAATCAGGGAGTACCTNAAAGAGCCACTTTCAGCAAAAGAGCTTAAACAGCTACTCACGAAATTGAGTTATACCCCTATTCAATTNNTGCGAACCGGAGAAAAGATCTGGAAAGAGAATTATAAAGGGAAAGATCTAAGTGAGGNTGAATTAATCCATATTATGGTGGAAAACCCTAAATTGATTGAAAGGCCAATTGTTGAAAATGATAAAAATGCAGTAGTTGGAAGACCTGCTACTGAAATTGATAAAATGCTATAATTACTACTCATATGAAACTACAATACAGGATTACAATTATTGGTCTGGCCGCTGCGGCAGTAGCTGGTTTCGTATACTCCCAGATCCATATTCACGAAAAAAATCGCAGGGAAATTAGAGAGATCGCCGCTGAGCTTGCTCTAACCTGGAAAAATCAGTTAAACCTGACCTTAGGACAGACGCAACTTCTGGAAGATGCGATCATAGAATACACGATTAAGAAAAACGAGATCATTAATTCCAGTTTAGGAACTGGTCAGCAAGTGAATAAATTGAAAACTATCCAGAAGAGTGAATACAAATCACTTCAAAGATTTATGAATGAGGATCAATTTGATAGATATATTCATTTAAATAAACAGCTAACCAGAAAATCCTGATTTACAAATAGCTGCAGTTGTTTGTGAAAATTAATTTCACGCTTAACATTATTTTAACCCTCGTTCATTAAACTAAGTGGGTTTCCTATGGTCATACGGTAAAATTATATAATGACCAATCGGAAGATCTATACCTTAAGTTTACTATTCCTGTTTATCGGCTTGCTGAGTTTTAAATCTTATGCTCAGGGCCCTTCACCTCTTAAAAATACACCATTTCCGGAAAGGTTCTGGACGANGAGCTAAATGTTCCTCTGGAATATGCTACTGTCGCAGTTCAGAATACCAACGATCCTTCAAAAGTAGATGGAACTGTTACCAATATAGATGGTGAATTTGAGATCACGGTACAGGAAGGTACCTATACGATTACCGTAGAATTTATCTCCTACGAATCTAAAGTTTTCAAAAACCGAAATGTAAATTCAGATCTGGATNTGGGAANCATCCTACTTGGACTTGGATCTGAAAATCTNGANGAAGTAGTTGTTCGGGCAGAAACTACACAAGTAGATGTTAGACTTGACAAGAAGATCTACAACATTGGAAAAGATCTTACCACTGCCGGAGGAACAGTAAGTGATGCATTGAACAACGTACCATCTGTTACTGTAGACATAGAAGGAGGTATAAGTCTTAGAGGAAATGAGAATGTAAGAATATTGATAAACGGTAAACCATCAGCAATGGCCGGTTTTGGTAGTACAGATGTTCTAAGCCAACTACCAGCTGAAGCTATCGAGAGAGTTGAAGTTATCACCTCTCCTTCCGCAAGATATGATGCTGAAGGTACTGCTGGAATTATTAATATTATTCTTAGAAAGAAGGAAACTCTAGGATTCAATGGTTCCTTAACAATTAATGGTGGTAATCCGGCCAACGCAGGGATCAACGCAAACTTTAATTACCGAACAGATAAGTATAATCTTTTCACCACCACGGGTTATAGATATAGAGAATCTCCGGGCGAAGCGTTCTTCGACACTCGATACTTTGATACTCGTGAGGATACTTTTCTCGACGGTCTTCAATATGATCGAAATGTTGAAGATAGAGATTATGATAGAATCAATAGAGGCTTCAATACCAATTTAGGAATAGAATACTATTTGAATGAACAATCTTCCATAACCGGAGCTTTATTCTATAGACTTGGGGATGATGAAGATCTTACTACGAATGTAAACGACTATTTTCTTGATGGAAACAGGGTGCTTGGAACCACGCGTCTTGAAAATGAAGTTGAAGAAGACAACAGTTGGCAATTCTCCATTAATTATGTAAATAAGTTTGATAACAAAGGACACGAACTAACTACAGACTTTCAAATTGAACGTGATAAGGAAGAGCAACAAGCTTTTATCCGAGAGCCAATTAATTTTAATGCTACTAATGTTGGAGAGATCTTCATCCCCAGAGAGAGAACTTTAACTACTGAAGATCAAAAAGAGTATTTACTTCAGGCAGATTATGTGAGACCTATTGGAGAGAATTCGCAATTTGAAGCTGGGTATCGAGGAAACTTTGAAAATGAGGTAACTGATTACTCACTGTTGCAAGAGGACCGTAGTAATAATTTTATTTTGAATCGTAATCAGACTAATATTTTTGACTATGACGAGAATGTTCACGCTTGGTATACACAATACGGTACCAAATTCGGTGATTTTAGTTTTCTTTTAGGATTAAGAGCTGAGCATACACAACTAAAAGGTGACATTGATTCTGAACTTACTCAGGAAGAATTAAGAGAAGAGTTTAGTTTTGATATTACTACAAATTTTGATAATAAATATTTTGGGTTGTTCCCAACACTGAATGTGATCTACGAAATCGCGGAAGAAGAAAATATCACATTTGGATATAACCGTAGAATTAACAGACCTCGAGGTTGGTATATTAATCCGTTTCCATCTAGAAGTAGTCGAAATAACATTTTTCAGGGAAATCCAAATCTGCAACCAGCTTATTCAAACAGTTTTGATATTGGGTATTTGAAAAGATGGGAGAAACTTACTTTAACTTCTTCAGTTTATTATCAGAGAGAAACTGATGCATTTCAAAGAGTGCAGGAGGAAATTGATATACAGATTGCGAATCCTGATTTTCCTGAACAGGGACCAGAAACTATTCCTCAAACAGTTATTAGAAGTATCCCTTTTAACCTGGCGACAAACGATAGAATGGGTGGTGAACTTGGGGTATTGTACAATCCTGCCGAATGGTTGAGACTAAATGGTAGCTTCAACTACTTTAGATTTAAGCTGGATGGTGAATTTAATGGGGATAGTTATAATACAGAAAATACAAGTTGGTTTGCGCGATTTAGTTCAAAAGTGTCACTGCCTCTACAAATTGACTGGCAAACAAATGCTTTTTATCGAGGGCCATCAGATGAAATTCAGGGAACTCAGGATGGTATCCTTTCTATAGATTTAGCCCTGAGTAAAGAAATTCTGAATGAAAAAGCTACCATTGCATTAAATGTGAGTGATATTCTAAATGGTAGAAAGAGATCATCTTATACGAATACTGAATTTTTTGAACAGGACAGTGAATTCCAATGGAGACAAGGTCAGGCAGTGAATGTATCCTTTATCTATAGGTTTAATCAGAAGAAACAGCGCCAACAGAGAAGAAATGACGAAGATTATGACGAAGGAGAATTTTAATAATCTAATATAAAAGGAAATAAAAAAAGGGACTTAAATAAGTCCCTTTTTTTATGCTTTTTCCGCTTTAGCTTTTTTACGAGCTTCACGTTTTTCTTTGATCAATTCTCCAACAGACCCACCGATCCAATAAGGAAC
>FUFK010041273.1_pt1 | contig 12017 bp, 8 predicted proteins | sample 1021851 | NCBI WGS metagenome assembly FUFK01 (sample SAMEA51879418, study PRJEB19060) | metagenome
TCTATAAAATGTATTGCTTTCAATAAATCTTCTTTTCCATTTTTATCACGGTGTCGAATTATATATTTTATAGCACAACCTTCAGGATATAGCAATTCATTCTCTACTACAAACTTACTTGGCTGTATTTTATATTTTTGATAGTGTGATCCTCCATGTTGTTTATCCCATACGTCACTCATAACTTAAACTCCTTTGATTTGTTTTGTGATTTAATTAAATATAAATTTTTCATACTTCTTGTTATACCCACATACCAAACTCTGTACTCTTCATCTTGTTTAGCTGCAGATTTTTTTGCCCCCTTTAGTGTGTTTGATGTATGATTCAAAAACAATATTACGTTTGTTGCTTCACCACCTTTAGCTCCATGTATTGTTGATACTTTTATTCTTGCTTCTTTCGTTGGATCNTCTCCATTTAATAATAACAATTGCATATAAGTTATTTGACTNTCTGGTAACTTATCAAATGCNTCATACCATTTAAGAGATAGATTCATTGGTCCTTTTATNCTTTCTTTTATTCTTTGTATNTGTATATCNGGTATTGTTATTTTCTTTTGTAATGAAGACCANTGTTGAATATCTTCNTACAAACTTTTNCCAATGCTATTNCCTTGTGCTGTATTNAAAAANAAACCTTTCTTNTTTAANTATGTTGGNACNGANTTTAATAATGATTTNGTTCTAGTTAATATTAACCAATCTCCTGTTGACATATCTATGTCTGACAATCTATATCTTTCAAAAATTTCTCCAGTTTCAGACTTTGGAAAATATTCTTTGTCAATCCTATTTTCTTCTATTCTAGTGATGACATTTAATGCAANNTCTTGTATAATACTNGGCACTCTTTCTGACTGTTTTAGNGGTATNTCTTTTGCATCGTANTTTATAAATGAATCNACATCTGCACCAGCCCAACCAAATATNGCTTGGTCATCATCACCTGCAACCCANACATCACAGTTAGTATCTTTTTCTATTTTATTTATCATGGCCCACTGTATTAGTGATANATCTTGTGCNTCATCNACAAATATAACATCAAAATCTGGTGTAACATTCTTGTCTAAAAATTTTTGTATCATGTCAGTAAAATCAATNAAACCATANACATCTTTGTAACTTTTNATTTCTTTTTCAATAGCNTCTANTTTATCTCTTTCTATTTTTGATAGNTGTTCNTTAAGATCTAATTGATCCATAACAGATATTTGTTTGACTCTAGCTANNTTTATTAAACTTAAATACTCACTATCNGATGANAATATNCCNTTCCAATTGTTTGTNTCATANGATGCATATTTAATTTGTATACCACAAGTCTCACCAATAACTTTGTAGTTTAAATCTTGCATGACATTTTCTTCTTTAAGTCCTAAAGTATTAAAAGCTAAAGAGTGTAGTGTTTGAAAATATTTTATATCTTTCTTCGTAAGTTCTGTTTTAACTTTTAAAAATCTATCTCTTGCCTCACCTGCAGCTTTACGTGTAAATGCAAAGTATCCTATCTTTTTTAGTGATACACCTTTATCTACATATCTCTGCACTTCATTTAATAATCTTCTAGTTTTACCTGTGCCTGGTGGTCCTACAACTTTATATCTCATTAATAATTACTCTCTTTTCTTTCTACTGGTTTGTATTCTATTTTATCTATGTGTANTTGTTTTACTCTACANACTTTCATTGTTTTACCATCAACNTTAAGAGAGTGATTAAATTCTACTTCACATTTATCTTTTAGTTTTTGTGCAATACGTTCTTCTGGTANTTTCCAACTTGCACCTAAGTGATCTATGAAAGATGTAAATTTAAAATAGTGATGACCATCTTCTGTTAAACAAGATCCACTATTAATCTGTATTCTTTTTTTAGCTCTCGGTCCATTAACACAATATTGAAACAATTCTTCTTTTAGTCTATCTTCTATTTGTGTGCCTGCAGGTGGTGTTATCTTTACAGAATTTTTTCTAAACTCTGTCAGTTTTGCTCTAAAGTCTTTTGGTTTTAATGGCTCATGATAAATCCCTGTCTGTTCCCATATTAAATCTAACAACTCTGTTTGTTTTGTTATCAGTCGCCTGTTGCTTGCTACAACACCAGCCTTAGTGCCATCAGGTAAAGCTACGTTGAATCTATATTCTGGTTCTGCGTACATAATAATTTCAAAATCTGTAATATCAGGAAACATAGTGATGCTATCTGATTTAACACCAAACGGTCTAGAATAACAAAGACTACGCATACACTTACTATGTATTGGATCTTCATAACAAGTATGTCCTGCAGTATCTTTTTTCCATGCAGCTATCTTAGAATCTAATTTTGATTTATCCCAAGGTGTCTCTAAATAATTATAGTTTGCATTTGCAACATGGTCAGGCCATTTATCTTTGTATTTCTTTTTAGCAAACACCATGTAGTTATACATAAATCTATCTCTACCATCATCTAGTTTTCGTTTTGAACACAGTGCTAAACANGGTGGACCATCTTCAAACTCTTCGTTTGTACCAACTAAAATATTTTTATATGTTTGATCAACTAGTTTATCTAATTCTTGTTTACCTATTCTACTTTGTTCTGCTATTTCAAAAAATTTTTTTATGTCTAACTTGTTATTATCTTTGTCAACTGCATATCTATTTGAATGTCCATTATTAAAATATGGTAGGTTTATAAAGTTACCTGGTTTAATTTCTCCTTTGTCATCCTCCTTTAGCTCTTTCTGTTTTGGAAAAACCTCTGTATCAGGATCTAATCCTAAAGGCAGTAAAAAAGATTTTAATGCCGAGATTAGATCGACAGTTGGTATTGGTTCTTTTANAAATAAATAANAATGCAAACCTCCGCTTTTAGATAATAAAGGTATTAGTGGTAATTTATATTGTTGAAATAATGCTAAGTAATTTTCTATTTTAAACGTAGAATAATTTTTTGGATCAATGTCTATACAACCAAACTGTGAAGTTTTATCTAATCTGCATGGTTGTATACCAATAGATATTTTACCCTCTATGTGATCTTTATAATCACCCTGTGTAATGGGTCTACCTGCCCATTCATAATTTGGTTTAAGTTTATTTTTTTCTGCATCTAATTGTGCAGAGGACATNTCTGCAATACCAAAATCACCTTGGTAGCCTGTAAATAATTTTATAAATTCATCAACCATAAGATCCCGGGTCGGGGTAGCTCCACTCTCGCTTTGCTACCCCTATCTCCTCTNGACAGAGTAGAATTAATAGTTNGAGTCNTCTNTANTAGACTCAGCNTTNGNTTGACTATTTTTTAACGAGTTATGGAAATCTTTTGCCATTTGATAAANTCCAGCNTCNTCNACTTTCTTTATCAAATTNATATTATATCCATGCCAAGTAAAACTACCAGAGTTCTCNACNGAGTTTANTTTATAAACTCTAGAAAACATTGGTGCCGGTACAGNNTTNNNNGTNTTTGGNTCNNNNTCAAANTGATCTTCCATNAGTGAGTTCCAACTTCTACTAACTTTNAGCTGTGTTGATTTCATGGTCATCAAAGCTTTCTCTGGTCTGTCACCCAAGATAATTACAAAATGATTTGCTGTTTTGATAATTTCATTACCATTTGTCAGCATATCTTTGTTTCTATCATTTTGAGTTGTTTGACTCATGATGCCTGGACCCCTATCATTGTGGATAGGTCTACCTTCTCTTTTTTCAAAAGGTGCCCACTCTGGGTATGTCATTTTATAAAAAACTGGAATAACATCTATTCCTTTTTCTCCACTATACAATTTTTTTGTAACTGTATTGTAGAACATACCTGCTTCTGCGCCTTCAACATACTTTGCATGTTTCTTTTTAGTTTCATCTGAACCTGATTGTAATAGTTTCAGAAAAGGTAATGCAAGATCTGATTTATCTATGTTCTCAAGACCCATTCCTGAATCTGATACAAAATCTAATGTTGCTAATGCACCACCTTGTTTTGTCGTTAAGTCTCCTGTTTCTTGACTCATGTTATTTGCTCCTTGTGATTTTTGTTTTGTTTCCCTTAAACAGATTGAAATGTTCAGAGGGTAAGTCTAAATTTTTTTCGACTCGCTCTCTGTATAGTGCTTTGAGAGTCATGGGTTCAACTTTCAATTTTTGTTGAGGTTGATACCCACTACTCTCGGCAAGGTTAGCGTATTCACGCGCCTTGTTATCTTCGTTACGACCAAAGGAAACAGTAATCTCATTTTTAATAAGATCACCCAAGTCGTTGTTTCGAAGCCAGTTAAATGCGCCATCCCGTTTATCCACAGGTATTGTTGCGCTATAAATTTCTTTTATCTCTATTGCAGACCCATCTCTTAGTTTCATAGTTTTAAGTTTCATAGACTCCATAATTTCTGGTATNACTTGTTGTGANANTTTATCTGNNNGTTCTTTTTTTCTGTCTAATTTTTCTTGATCCATTTTAATNTCATCTTCTAGNTTTTGTAATTCTAAAACATGGCCAGATAATGACTCTGGATTATTTAATTCATTTAATTGTTGAGGTGCATCCTCAATAAATTTTTTCTGTAAATCACTCATTAATCTCTCCTTTCTCGTATAGATTTATTTTTATAGGGTAATATCTTCTTTCTTGTTTATCCCATTTGAGTAAATTATATTTTCCGTTAGTCATATCAGATACAATAGAACAAGCAACACCTATTATCGCGGGATCACCTGTAAGTAATAAATAATCTTTCTCTTTAAAATTTTTTAATAAAGATCTTAGTTTATAAATTAGTGGACCTGGTGAAAAAATTATTTGTGAAAGCTCTGGTAATAAAAATTTAAATTGACCATACTGTGATGCGCCCATGATATTTATTCTAGGATTACCATCTTTAGTCCCTGGTATTTCCTGTATTACATAAACTATGGGTGAGTTATCACCTTTAATATTTTCGTAGTCCATACTTATTACTTTCTAACATTGACAAACTATATAATCTATCCTATATAGAAGTCAAGAAAGAAAAAGTTATGAATTACAAATTTAAGACTAAGCCATATGCGCATCAACTCAAAGCATTAGAAATGTCTTGGGATAAAAAATGTTTTGCTTATTTNATGGAAATGGGTACCGGTAAATCTAAAGTATTAATTGATAATGTATCAATGCTTTATGACAATGGTAAGATCAATGGTGTTCTAATTGTGGCACCAAAAGGTGTGTATAAGAACTGGTATGATCAAGAAATACCTAATCACATGGTAGATCATATAGAAAAAACCGTTGTATTATGGCAAGCTAATATCACAAAACAACAACAAAAAAATTTAGATTCTTTGTTTAAAGCAGGCACAGATCTCCATATTTTAGTTATGAATGTAGAGGCTTTATCCACTAAAAAAGGTGTAGATTTTGCAACTAGATTTATTAATTCACATGAAACTATGATGGCCATTGATGAGTCAACTACAATAAAAAATCCAGAAGCAAAAAGAACTAAAAACATCGTATCCCTTGGTGTCAATGCAAAATACAAAAGAATATTAACAGGTTCACCAGTAACAAAATCACCATTAGATTTATATAAACAATGTGAATTTTTAGATCCTTGGTTATTAGACCACAATTCTTATTATTCATTTAGAACTAGATATGCCATTATGAAAACTGCAAACTTTGGTGGTCGTTCTGTGCAGATAGTGGTTGGTTATAGAAATCTTGGTGAACTATCAGATAAATTAAAACCATTTTCACACAGAGTATTAAAAGATGACTGTCTAGATTTACCTAAAAAAACTTTTATGAAACGTGTAGTGCAACTCACATCAGATCAATTAAAAGTATATTCACAAATGAAAAAAGAAGCACTTGCTATATTAAATGGTAAAATGACTACTACAGCAAATGCATTAACTCAATTAATGAGATTACAACAAATAACTTGTGGTCATTTCAAAGCAGATGACGGAACAACACAACAAATAAAAAATAATCGTATTGATGAGTTAATAGATGTATTGTGCGAGATAGAAGGTAAAGCTGTAATATGGGCTCATTGGCAAAGTGATGTTAAACAAATTATAAAAGCTTTAGTTGATGAGTTTGGTCCTGATTGTTTTGTAGATTATTATGGTTTAACACCACAGGATGAAAGACAAAAAAATATAAAACGTTTTCAAACAGATGATAAATGTAGATTTTTTATTGGTACACCTCAAACTGGTGGTTATGGTATTACACTGACTGCTGCTAGTAACATGATATATTATTCCAATGGTTATGATCTTGAAAAAAGACAACAGTCAGAAGCTAGAATAGACCGTATTGGTCAAACAAAACCCATGACATATATTGATATTATCTGTGAAGATACAGTCGATGATAGAATTGTAAAAGCTTTACGTAAGAAAGTTAATATTGCAAGTCAAGTTATGGGAGAAGAATTAAAAGCTTGGATCTAAAGAACTTTATCTAATAAGACTAATTATTACAACCATCAGTAANTNNTGNNCCAACAGATACTAGAAGTAGTCTTTCTATTCTAACAATCTGTGTTTTTAATTCTTTTATTTGATCAAAAGTTTGCCTTTGCATAATTCTACAAAGTTTTTCATGAGCTTCTATTTTTTGTAACGCATGATTTTCTAGCCATGTTTACCCACCCAATAGCAAATAGGTTCTAATATTTTTCTGTACACTCTACCAAGTAAATGCACCTTGCCCCTTGACTCTTGTCGAATATCAATAGTTCTATGCACTGCTATGTGTTCTAATATTTTCTTTAATAACAATGTTTGTTCTTAGATAATTTTACCAATGGTAAAAATATTTTATGATATCCCTTTTGATATTCTGGCGCCAAACCTTTTGAATGTCTTAACCAAATTTTATTTCTAAAAGATCCAAAGCCATAAGATTCGTTCATCATGGTGCAGACGATTTTGCCGCCGCCTCCGCCGCCTCCGCCGCCTCCGCCGCTTTGACTTGGTGGTCCACCATATTGACCACCTCTAGCTGCATCTTGAGCTGCAGCTGCTGCTTCATTTGCTGCTGCACTTCCCATGTCAGCTCCACCTCCTCGTTGACTTGGAGGTCCAGCTTGTCCAGCTGTTGATACTGGCCCTTTATCTTGAACACCACCGCTATCACCTCTTTGTCTGTCAGGTATATCTAAACTTGGATCTGTAGCTTGAATGTCACTAGGTGCAAATTCATCCACAATGTTTTCACCACGTAATTCTGCCTCTGCTTGTTTACTAGCAAAATCTTGAGCAATGTCCTCTGCTGAACTTGTTTCATCTAAGGCTCCCTCTCCTCCTGGAACTGTTCCTATATCCTCTTGCGGTGCAGCTTGTTTAGCTTTTATTGAAGTTGCTTTTTGAATAAAGTCATTAAGTTCTTGTACTTTTTTTATACTAGCTTCTGTTTGTGGTGCAGCTCTATTTTCAATATTGTTAATTCTTTCTTGTGCAGCTTCAACAATATTTCCTCCAACTGGAGAGTATCCAGCCATTGGTCCACTTGTTAATCTACCAATATCATCCATACCATATTCTTTTGCAAGTTCATCTGAAAATTCTCCACGGCCACCTTCAAACCCTAAGGCACCTACAAGATCAAAAATTAAACTTATTGGTGCACCTACAACTTTATTAATAGCAGCGGCAGCTAAAGTTTTACCAACATTAAGTTGTTTTCCAAAAATATCTACAGTTTGATTTGCAAAATCAACTACAGCCCCTGGTACTTTACCTAATTCATTTAATGCATTATCAACAGTTTGACCTGTTTTACCTAATACATTTTGAAGAAAACCCTCTTGTTGTTCTGGTGTTCCGGTTCCAGTTAATGCAACTTCATCATATAAATTACCTATTTCTTGCCCTGTTTGAGCGTCAAACACTTCACCCGTAGCACGATTAACGCTTGTTGTGACCATGGGTAAATCTTGTATTGGAGTTACAGGATCTGTTATTTGTGTTTGATTGGTTAAAGATGGCGCCGCTGTAATTTGAAAATCTTCAATACTACCTGGTTGTGTTAAATCCTCTATCGCTATACTTGTATCTACAGGTGTAGTTGTTCCACCTGTTAGTGCAACTTCATCAACTATGTTTCCGCCATAACTTCCATCTGGATTTGTAATATCTCCAGTTATATTATCTACAGTTGTTCCAGGTGTTGTTGTAAAAGTTGGTTGACCAGCAAAAGTTCCTGATTCTATAAGACCACTATCTGTTGGCGTTGTATCTANNANAGAGTCACCTGCTGGTTGATCCATAGCACTTCCGCCACCAACATCTACTAATGTATCTACAGCCCCTGGTATTTGTGCTGTGTCTTCAACTGGTAACATGGGTGCTCCACCACCATATAAAGTATATAAATCTTCTATATAACTTCTTTGTGTAGGATCAAATTTTAATCCTGAAAACTCTGGCACGTCAGCTAACAATTCCGTTCTTGTAGGTGTAGTTTGTCTTAATTGACCTACATCTATACTAGGGTCTGTTAGTTGTGGATCTGCTATGATTGACTGTAGTATTTGATCTTCATCCATTATGCCATCCCTCTTTGTCTTAATCTTATAGCTTGTTCTTCAGGTGAAAGCAACGCTTGTTCTGAAGGTGTTAATCCTGTCTGTGATACAGATGCTTGTTGATTTGTTTGTATTAATGCAGGATTTACTGGTGGTGTATTTGGTAAAGGCGCTTGTCCTAATAAATCTGTGTCTGGTAAATAATCATTTAAATTTAAATCAAACTCACCATCTAATCTTAAACGATTTAATCTTCTAGACATAGATCTAATTGCACCTAGTGCTGCTTTCATAGGATTAGGTTCGCCTATTCTTCTAGATATTTGTTCAAACTCTCTAAATATATCTTTTGATGGAAAATATGGATTAAAATCTCTTCTTCTTAATCTCCCATAAGTTTTACCAAGACCTCTTTCAGAAAACTCTTGACTAAATTTTCTCATGTCAGCTCCTAAAATATTTGCTGCTTCTATATTTTTTAACATTTCTTTTTGAACTTTAAATCTGGCTTTATTTGCAACAAAAAATCTTTTAATAACATCTTTAGGAGTTTGAGGTCCACCTTTTAATACACCTTGATCTCCTCCTGTAAATAATTTTCGTGAATTTCTAATGCCTTTTTCATATTCTGCTATTTTAAAATTAATAGATCGTACAGGATCTAATTTAATTGCTCTATATCCTGCAAAACCAAGTAATTCATCTGGTAATTCAAAAAATTCACCACGTTTAGATGGTTTGTCAGCTGCTGCTTGATATAATCTAGTTAATTGTGGATAAGAAAGAGGTGCTAAAGATTTAGCTAAATGTTTTACCATAATATCTATTTGTTCACCAAATGGCACTTCATCATTAAATAATTCTCTACCTTCTTTCGTTCTACCTTTTCTCGTAATAATATCTAATATTGCTTCTGTGTATATGGCTTCTGATATAAATGGTGATGCAAGTTCTCCTGCTGCCTGTGCCATGCCACGTAATACACCTTTCATTAATACTTCTTCATCGGTAATACCTTTTTGCACCTCGTTAATTAATGTTTGTATAGGTCTTGTTGCTACATCGTATGCATTACCATGACTAAAATCTATATATTTAAGCTCACCATCTTTTGATCTAATTGGTAAGATTGTAGAATTTTTTGACCACTCTGGTAAATATCGTTTCATCGCTTGTAATTGTTCGTTGGTAACATTATTAACAATTTGAAATCCTGATTGTATTACATTTGGTGCAAGATATAAAACCGTTCCTAAACCAGCTAATCTTTTTATACCAATATTTCTTAATGCTGGATCTTTTATTTCTCTTATTGCTCTTTGTGCAATATTAGTTGTTGTTCTTAATATTTCAGATGGAAATGACATAAATGTTCCAAGTGGTAAACGTCTTAATGCTCTAACTGTATCAGATACATATGCATAGTTAGGCACAGTGTTTCTTACAATATCTGCTGCTTGATTATCTAATAAGTCATCTGTAAATTTTCTACCTGCTTTAGTGTAAGCATTTTTTAAACGTAATCTTTCAACAGCAAAATTAGCTATTTTAAATAAATCATCTTCTGCTGTATATAAATCCTCTGCACCTTTAAAAAAACCTTTTACTTTTCTACCCGTTCCAGCAGTTAATTTTTTAATCATAGACTCTAATGGTTTTTCAAGATTTAAATTTTCACCAAATCTAACATCACGTAAAAGATTTTTTACATCACCAAGTTGTACTTGTGAATTTACAACGCCAAGATTTAATAGTTTTCTATATCTTGCATTAGCAGCTGCTTCATCAAAACCTACACCTGTTACTTTACCTAACGCTCTTTTTATAGGTGCACCTGTTTGTAAAGGTGCAAAAGCATCTGCAAATGCTCTACCAACAACTGCAGGGTTTTCAAAAAATATACCGTTTGCTGCAGAAAATCCTGTCGCAGAAAATAAATTTCTAAAATGTGTAACTGGTGCAAGGATTGTTTTTGCAACTTGTGATAATGCTTTTGGAAATAAAACTAAATTTCTATAAGCCCATGTTGCACCTTGAACTGCTATATTTGAATCTTCCGCAGGTTCAAATAAAAATCTAAACGCTTTTTGTGAGTCTCCAAGTCCTTCTGCTATAGCTCTTGAAGTAAATTTGCCAGCTAATGGATTAATCGTAAATTCATCTTTAAAAAATGGCTGTAAAAATTTATCTAATTCTACTATATCTTGATTTGGTAAAGCTTCAGCAGCATCTATGGCTTCATCAAAAAAGAAACCCCTTGCACCTGCAGGTGTATTTTTTGTAACTGTTTTTTTTATAGCATCATCTTGTTTTGCAAGTCTTTCAAACAATTCATTTTTTCTAGCGATGGCAGATAGTTTTGTCATGCTATTATAAATAGAAAATCTAGGATCTTCCATTTTACCAAACAATGCTTGTATTGTGGCCTTGTCTTTACCTTTTGTTTCTGCAAGAATACGTGTTGGACTAATCTGATCTGTTAATATATTTTTAAAAAATTTATCTAATTCTGGTCCTTCATCTGCAGCTGTNTCATCAACATATTTAAAAGGTAAACCTGGAGGNCCTTTTTGTTTTTGTGCTGATTTAATAACAGTATTAACCATAGTCTCTGCTTGAAAGTCCGTAAGTTGTTTACCATTTTTAGCTGCATAATCTTTAAAAAATTTTTGTGTATTTTTAATTGCTTCTTCTGTTGGTGCATANCTCATGTAAGGTAAAATAGAATTATCCTCAAATATTCTATATGTATTACCAAGATAATCTTTCACTCTACTACCCATTAAAGATTGTAATGTTTTTACATCTTTTGGTGCGTTAGAAGATGCATTTATTAACTCAGTAAAAGTTTGCCTTGCACCATTTAATGATTTAAATATTTCATTAATTGCATCACCTTTAGCCCCCTTATCTTTTAAAAATTTTGTAACTTTTGTAACATTAGCCTTGGAAATATCTCGACCTATATTGTCAGAAAATAAAACATCATTTAATGTTTTGTATATCTCTGCTCTTGTTTTTATGTTTGATTTATCAAAAGAGCCCTTAAACATTGGAAAGATACTATCAACTTGTCTATCTATATTTTTTACCAACTCCATAGCTCTGTTAGTATCAGCCATGGTTGCACCTTTTTCTGCCATCTTGCCTTCAAATATCTCTTGTGGTTTTGCACCTCTTGCTCGTAACGCAGAAAATACTTTGTTAAAATATTTATCTAATGTATTGTTACTAAACTCTAATCTTCTACCACGTTGCACAGCTGCTTTGATTGCTTTTCCTGCACCATAACCAAACAATAAAGTTACTGGGCTTTCCGCACCAAACTTTAGTCTGTTCATTAATTTTCTGCCAGCATCCTCTCTACCACCCTCATCAGTAGTTTCTTCTAGTTGTGTGAATCCAGCTTCAAACACATCACCAAAACTTCCTATATCCTCTACATTTGCAACAAAAGCTTCACCACCTACACCACCAGCCATACCAGCTATAAATTT
>FUFK010053964.1_pt1 | contig 12016 bp, 11 predicted proteins | sample 1021851 | NCBI WGS metagenome assembly FUFK01 (sample SAMEA51879418, study PRJEB19060) | metagenome
AAACGGAAAATTCCAACATTTCCAAATTTCCGATAATGAAATAGAGGAAAGACTACAAGCAGTAGTATCAATCACTACAACTATTCCCGAACATGCAGAAACGGCAGAAATCCTTGGTACAAATAGATCAGGAAGCGGTGTTTTTATAAATCAAATGGGATTAATTGTAACAGTAGGATACCTCATTGCAGAAGCAGAACAAATATGGATCAGTACAGCAAGTGGAGAGACAGTATTAGCAGACACCGTTGTTTATGATTATGAATCTGGACTAGCCCTATTAAAACCCTTGAATAAAATATCCATACCTACCATTGCTGTATCAGATAGTAATAGGGAAATTAGTGCAGGAGATGGTGGATTTATACTGGCAGGGTTTGGTGGCATAGAACAGAGTGTAGTCGTTGATATAAAAAGTTGCGATAGCTTTACAGGATACTGGGAATATGTGTTGGACAGAGCTTTTTATACGACTCCGGCACATCCGAGCTGGGGAGGAGCTGCGCTGTTGAATAAAAAAGGAGAACTAGTTGGGGTGGGATCTCTTTATCTAGAGAACGTGCCCAATAGTGAAAGCGAATTTTCAGGAAATTTGTGTATTCCAGTTGATCCTTTATGGTCTTTTTTCTCTGAAATTAAAAATACTGGAGGAGTCAGGGACAATAATAGACCCTACGTGGGATTTTTTGTATCTGTTGTAAATGAGCAATTTGTAGTTCTAGGACTTTATAAGTCATCGCCAGCCGCTTTAGCTGGGATAAGCGCTGGAGATATTATAAAAAGCATCAATGGAGTAACGCCCAAAACCTTGGATCAACTATTCAAAGAAATTTGGAGAGCGGGCCCAGCAGGTAGCATTATTCCAATTGAAATTGAAAGGAGGGACAAGCATACTATTATCGATGTGGTATCTGCTAGCAGAAAAGCAATATGGATTAACCCAACCTTGCATTAAAACATAGGTCGATTAGTTTACAATAATCACGGAAGGTCTAAATAATGACATCAAAAAACTTAAAAGTAGAGAAAATCAAGACTAGTTTGGGATTTATAGCAGCACTAGATCAAAGCGGTGGTAGTACCCCAAAAGCTTTGATGAACTACGGGATTCAGGAGCATGAATGGTCTAACGAAAATGAAATGTTTGCTCTTGTTCATAAAATGAGAGAAAGGATAGTATCAAACCCAAATTTTACAGGTAAACAAATCATAGGTGCAATTCTCTTTGAAAGGACAATGAATTCAAAATTTTGTGGCCTCGATTGCGCGAAGTATTTATGGGAAGAAAAAGAAATCGTACCTTTCCTCAAAATTGATAAGGGACTTGCAGATGAGGAAGAAGGTGTACAAATAATGAAACCAAACCCTGATCTGATCGAAACATTGAAGATTGCTAAGAATAAGGAAATATTTGGCACAAAAATGAGGTCAGTCATTAAATCAAGTAATTCTTTGGGAATAGAAAAAGTTGTGAGGCAACAATTTGAAACAGCAAAGATAATTATCAATGAAGGGTTAATTCCGATAATTGAGCCAGAGGTCGATATCAATTGTCCGACTAAACAAGAAGCTGAAATAATGTTGCTAGAAAGTTTATATAAGGAACTGGATCAACTCGGTAACAATGATCGCGTAATGTTAAAATTAACACTTCCAGAAAAAACAAATTTCTATCAAGAGATATCGAAGCAAGAAAAAATTTTGAGAGTAGTGGCATTATCTGGTGGATATCCTCAGAAACTAGCCAATGCAAAGTTGCGCGATAATCACGGAATAATTGCCAGCTTTTCTAGAGCTTTAACCGAAGGCCTGTCAGCTGGTATGAGTGACCAATTATTTTCCGATAAACTAGAATTAGCAATAAATGATATTTATGCTGCCTCAATTACGTGATAGGCTATATTTATGATTGAATCAATAATTGGTAAAAATTTGGCAAATATATCCTTCATTAATCAAAATGGAGATGCCATTTCTATTGGGAGTTATTCTGGAAAAAAAATGATTTTATGGTGGTTCCCAAAAGCCGATACGCCCGGATGAACTATAGAAGGAAAAGGGTTCCGTGATAGAATCCAAGAATTTACCAGTAGAGATACAACAATATTTGGTATTAGTGGCGATCCATCCGAAGATAATAAATATTTTAAAGAAAAGTTTTCGTTTCCTTTTGACATACTTTCAGACTATAATCTTGAAGAAACAAAGAAACTTAACCTTTGTGATTCGACAGATGCATACGCTCCAAGAGTTTCATTAATTTTGGATGCAGATAGCAACGTAATCAAATATTTCAATACAGTTGATCCTAAAACTCACGCCGAAGAGGTACTAGCATTTATAGATACCTAAACACAGAATTTATTAAGCTGATCTAGAAATAATTCTGGTTTTTCTATAAACGGCCAATGACCACAGGCCTGAAACACGCAAAGCTTTGATTCAGGTATCTCAGAATTTAAATGTTCATGGTACTTTAAAGGTGTCAGCGGGTCATTTTCACCACAAATCAATAAACATCGCGTTTTTATTGACTTTAATCTTCTAGATACATCAAATGAGTCAGCTGCCAACCAATCTTTATAAACTACTACTGGATTTATCGATTGCATTATTTCTAAAAGTGGGATCAAAATATTGTCGTCAAAACCATCAAATAGAGAGTTTCTCAGAAATTCTCTGTTCAAATCATAATTATTACCCTTTTTTACTTCTGACAAAAAAGACTCAGGGATTCTCAAGCGAGATCCTGTTGCAACTAAAATAAGGGATTCAATTAAATCCGGCCTGTATAACGCCAAGGTCAGGGCAATCGCCCCACCAAGAGAATGACCCATGATATCCCATCGACCCAGTCTCTTATTTTCGAGCAGTTTGGCGCAAGTAAACGCGTGATCCATTACACTTCTAAAGCCTTCTCCTTCTGATTTACCGTGACCATTGAGATCAATTGACATAATATTAAATTTTTCTAGAAGCTTGTCTCTAAGTCCTAAGAACACTGATGAATCACAACATGCCCCATGAATCAAAAGTAAATTTCTTTTTCTAGCTTCATTAAAATCGAAGTGATAGCTAATTATTGTATTTTCTATAACCTCTTTAAACATAGGAGACTCTGAGTGGATATCGACCTTATTATTAATGTATTATGATAAAGTTAAAATTAAGTTACAACAAATTCAAATACATAATAAAGGATTAGTTATGAGATGCCGAGCTGCCGTATTAAACACCATGGGTGCACCTAGACCTTATAAAAAATCAAAACCAATTACCATTGAAGAAATTGAGTTAGATGAACCAGGTGATGGCGAGGTCCTTATAAAGATGGGAGCAGCCGGTTTATGCCATTCAGATCTTTCCGTAGTTAATGGCTCAAGGCCTCGGCCATTACCTATGGTTATAGGTCATGAAGCATCCGCCATCGTCGAAAAGCTAGGGCCAAATGCAAATGATCTTAAAGTTGGAGATCATGTGGCAGCTGTTTTCGTTCCAAGCTGTGGGAGCTGTATACCTTGCCTAGAAGGCCGACCGGCATTGTGTGAACCTGGTGCTGTAGCAAATGCAAATGGAACCCTGTTATCAGGCGCGAAAAGAATTAAATTAAATAATAAGTATGTTACGCATCACGTTGGAGTGTCATGTTTTTCTGAATATGCGGTCGTGTCGCAAAAATCTCTTGTGAAAATACCCTCGGATATTCCTTTGGATTTAGCAGCTCTTTTCGGTTGTGCGGTGATAACAGGGGTCGGTGCAGTTGTTAATACTGCTAAAATGCCAATGGGAAGTACAGCTGCAGTTATTGGATTGGGTGGCACGGGACTGGCTGCGCTTCTAGGTGCAAAAGCTAGTGGCGCTAAAACCATTATAGGAATCGATCTTAGTGATCAAAAATTAAAATTAGGCAAAGAATTAGGCTGCGACTATGTGTTAAATGCCAACAATCCAGAAATAATTCCGGAATTGAAAGAAATCACGAATGGCGGATGCGACTATTCTTTCGAATGTGTCGGCTCAAATAAAGCAATGGAACTAGCCTATGCCGTAACACGAAGAGGTGGAACAACCTGCTCAAGTGGACTTTCGGATCCGAAAGATAACTTCAGTGTGCAACACGTGAATCTTGTTGCAGAAGAGAGAACCATAAAAGGTAGTTATCTAGGAAGCTGCGTTCCACGAAGGGATATTCCAAACTATATCCAATTACAACAAAATGGCAATTTACCAGTGAATGACTTAATGAGCGAACATATTAAACTAGACGATGTCAATGAAGGATTTGACAAACTAGCGTCGGGGGAAACGGTCAGGCAATTAATAATGTTTGATTAATTCCCTTAAGTTAATTAGGCAACCTTATATTATCGACCAACTTATGGATATTTCTTTCCGGGGCTTTCGTAATCATACTAATTAAGATTGCGGTCAAGAAATTAATTACAGCGCCTACAATACCGAATCCTTCTGGTGATATGCCGAAAAACCAATTCTCCTGAGTATTAAGGTTTGGATTTAAAAACTTAAAATACAAAATATAAATTGATGTAGCTAACAAGCCTATGGTCATTCCAGTTATAGCACCAACATCATTAATTCTTTTAGTGAAGATTCCTAGAACTATTGGTGGGAATAGTGATGACGCCGCTAATCCGAATGCCAGTGCCACCACCTCCGCGACGAATCCAGGTGGATTAATACCCATATATCCTGCAATACATATTGCAGTTGCTGCAGCAATTCTTGCTAAAAGCAGTTCCGTTCTATCGGAAATCTTCGCAGCGAAAGTTTCTCGGATCACATCGTGAGAAATAGCTGATGAAATAACCAATAGTAATCCAGCCGCAGTAGATAGCGCAGCCGCTAACCCTCCAGCTGCCACTAATGCAATTACCCAATTGGGCAATCCAGCTATAGAAGGATTTGCCAGGACCATGATATCTCTATCGACATATATTTCATTTTGATTGGAGGAAATATTATTTAAAACAATTCTTTCCCCGAAAACACCCTTATCTGTCCCCTTGAAGTTCAACTTACCTTCAAATGGTTTACCAGGACCATAGTCCATAACCCCATCATTATTTTTGTCGATCCACGCTATCAATCCAACTTCTTCCCATTGTTTTACCCAGCTGGGGGCGTCTTTGTAGGGAGTGTTATGAACGGTATCGATAAAGTTTAACCTCGCAAAAGCTCCCACAGCTGGCGCCGTAGTATATAAAATTGCTATAAAGAGCAAAGCATATGCGGCTGATTTTCTAGCATCAGAAACCTTAGGCACCGTAAAAAATCGCACTATGACGTGGGGAAGCCCTGCTGTACCCAACATTAATGCCATTGTGATAGCAGCCATGTCAATTTTTGACCGATCGGTAGCAGTGTACTCTTGAAAACCTAGGTCAGATAAGACATTGTCCAGTCTTTCTAAGACCGAATCCTCCGAGCCAATTAAATTTCCGCCAAGCCCAATCTGTGGTATAGGTGAGCCAGTCATCATCAACGAGATATATAAAGCAGGGACCAAATAAGCGAATATCATAATACAATACTGCGCTACCTGGGTATAAGTTATACCTTTCATCCCTCCCAACACTGCATAAATAAAAACAATAGTCATCCCTATCAAAACACCGGTATTTATCGGTACTTCTAAAAAATGAGAGAAGACTATACCTACTCCTCTCATTTGACCCGCAATGTAAGTAAATGAAACGATTATTAGAGCGATGACCGCAATCATCCTTGCTTTCTTTGAATAATATCGAGTTGCAATAAAATCTGGAACGGTAAATTTTCCAAATTTACGAAGATAAGGAGCGAGCATCAGGGCTAAGATCACGTATCCTCCAGTCCATCCTATCAAATATACAGAACTGCCGTATCCCATGAATGCAATAATGCCAGCTAATGAAATAAACGAGGCTGCGCTCATCCAGTCTGCTGCAGTTGCCATACCGTTAGCAATTGGCCCAACTCCTGAACTCGCCACATAAAAGTCTTTCGTGCTGCCAGCACGTGACCAAATAGCTATTGCTGCGTAAAGTCCAAAACTTAGTGCAACGAATAAATATGTTAATATTTGGCTACTCACAGCTACTCTTTGATTTCCTCTTGATATTCTCTGTCAACTTTATTCATTAAAATGGAATAAACAAACACCAATAGGACAAATGTGAAAATTGAACCTTGTTGAGCCCACCAGAAACCAAATTTAAAACCAAACAAATTTAATTCATTCAGTTTATCAACAAAAATTATACTAAAACCGAAGGACACCAAAAACCAGATTGATAACAAAATGGACATAATTCTAATATTGACCTTCCAGTAGTGTTTTTGTTCATTGGAATTTACTTCCATGGGGCCTCCTATTTAGATATAAGTAGTTTTGGTGGCTATGGGTGGGCTTGAACCACCGACCTCGGCGTTATGAGTGCCGCGCTCTAACCAGCTGAGCTACATAGCCTAAATTCTTACCAAAATAAGGATAAAATGATAACATTTCTTCATGCAATTAGTCATATATTACGAATCATAATATAAGGTTTTAAGGGAATAATTTGCTATGGATAAACGCGTTATTAAATGGGATTCATATTCAGTGGATTTAAATGCTTTCCCTGATCTACACTTTAGCAAAATTCCTTCATTGTTATTTATATCCAAATTTTTTGATGATGGTATAGATAATTTTAAAAAATCTATGGGGTTAACTGAGCAATATATANCTACTCAAATGAAATCAACCGTTGCTTTAGAAAGCTACATTACAATTACAGGTTGGGTGATCAGCAACCAATTAGTCATAAAAACTAGAGCTTCGAAATTTGATGGGAGAAAAGTTTTAATGGAACAGCACATCCACTCAGAAGATAAATTACTAGTTACCCAGACCACGCTCTCAATTTCTTTTGATATTGTGAAAAGAAAAAGTTGTTATTTTGATGAAAAGATTGCTGACAATTATAGAAAATTCATCGAAGCTAATCGTTGTTAGAATTGACTTCTTTAAGAATATTTTCGTAATCCTTGTTTTCCAGTTGACCGACCTTAAAATGCCAATATAACCAATACACAACAATAAAAATTAACCAAATTAATTCCGTGCCGATAAGCGGATATATCTCAAAAATTTCACTAAAATTTAGATTATTCCAATCTTTAATCGTCGCCATTATTTTACCTCTTCAATTTCAGCCAAGACCATGTTTTCATTCTCGAGGGTTGTCTTTTTCTCAGAAGCAAAATCAAGCCCGGCTATTTCTATTTCGGGGGGTATTCGTAGGATTCCGAAAGAATTCAAAAGCTTTGCTAGTGCCCAACCAGGCGCGAACCCAAAAAAAACAAACATTATTACAGCTCCAGTAAACATTCCTAACGGATTAATTGTGCTTTCATAATATGCAGACGCAGGATATCCCCATAAGACAAAACCACAAATTATAAGTCCCAGTGTACCGGCGTATCCATGTACAGCCACAGCACCCACGGCATCGTCTATTTTAAATTTCTTCTCAACATAGAAGTGTAATTTATAAACAAAATAAACCCCAACTGCGCCAATTGCGAAAGCTTGCAATGGACTATAGAGATCATTACCTGCTGAGGCTAAAATGATACCTGCTAGACCACCTGAATATGTCCAAAATGGATCTCCTTTTGATACAAGATAGCTAGTCAACATACCGCCTGACAGAGACATCAAAAAGTTTGCGGTGATTCCGCTTAACGTAGTGGGCGTCAAATAGATATTTGTTGCTGAAAAAAACTTTTGTCCGCTCCCAAAATCACTTCCGATATCATATATGGGCACATTACAAGCAGCGTAGAATCCCCAGAAACCAGTATAAATCAAAAATATGCCAATTGTGACTAGCCATGGATTTTGGGGATTTATAACATTAACTTTACCATTTCTAAATTTTCCTATCCTTGGACCTAATACTGATAAAATCCCTAAAGCAAAGCCACCTGAAGCAGCATGAATTACACCTGAAGCGTAAGCGTCGTGATAACCAAGTTTATTGACCATCCATCCAGCATAATGCCACCCCCAGGACGCATCTATTACCCATACTACTGAGCCAATCACAACAGCAATAATTGCAAATGCAACTGTTTTTATTCTTTCTATTATTGCCCCGGATACAATAGATGCCGCAGTCCAAGAAAATAAAAGGAAAGCGGCCCAAAATACAAGATTGATTCTATCACCTAAATTTACAGCCATTGCAGATGACCAAGGAAGCGCTAATTCATTGGCACCAAATCCTTCCGCCTCTAAAACCAGACCGCCGGTAATTCCAGGTCCATTTGGCATAGCCCAATAGAACCACCAGCCGAAAAGAAAAAAACTTATAGTCACGATAGGTATCAAAATAGTATTTTTCATTAAGGTATGTAAATGATTTTTCCGCCTAGAAACTCCTACCTCATAGACACAAAATCCTACATGAATAAGAAACATTAAAACTACTGTTACCCAATAATAAAACTCGGTAAATATTGTTGTTAACGCGGCTATCTCAGTTTCCATTTTCTTGAAGCTCCTAAAGTGCTAATTAATTAAAACAGATATGCATAGCTACAATCAACAAAATTTTTACTTTCAAGTATCTTTAAATTAGTCAGAACGCATTCGTCATTAAGCTCAAAGGTTTTATTTTTATCAAGTGCAGGTAGAATTTTCATATGACCAGTCACTGGCGAACCATCGTCAATAAGTTTATCAAGATTAATGCCATATTGACTTTCAATCAAAATACCAAGTGTTAATTTATAAGACGGCTCATTTATATCGTTTGGCAACATAATTAAATTCAGATGTTTTCCATATTTTCCCAGAGGAATATATCCTGATAGCTTTTTCTCGAGTAATTCAAAGTTTTGAGGAAAATCCGGCGCCCTTATCATATCAAATAATTTATCCCAAAATTCTCTTAAATCATCTACATTCTTAACCTCTATGAATTTTGAAGCATTATTAAGATTCATTTCATTAGACTTTATTTCATTTGAAAAGATACTCGATGACAACCTATTGTCTCGTAAAAATTTATTATAAGAAGCATGAACAGTTACTATTTTCAATGCCATTTCTCTTACCTTTGATTCAATTTTAAGCGTATATGCTTTGTATCCCAGTAACGCAATTAAAACCAATACTAACAAGCCTGGCACTAAACTATTTTTCCTAACAGTCTTCTGTATATTTTGCATAAATGCCAAAGAAAGAAAGTTCATCAACGGACATCAAGATTTAGGTTCTCACATATTTCAATTGTGGGGTATGATTTGTTAAGAGTATAGAAATGAAATCCCGGGGCATCATTTGCTAAAAGCGACTCGCACATCTTCGACATAAACTCAATTCCTAATTTAATTAAGTAATCATTATTGTCCGAATAATATTCGATTTTGTTTCTAAGCCATTTGGGGATATCTGCATTACATTTTTTTGAAAATCTTAAGATTCCTTCTGCATTCGAAATTGGCATCAAACCAGCTAAGATTGGTATTGAAATATTCAGCTTTCTGCAGTCGTCAACAAACCTATAATAAGAATCACAATTAAAAAAATATTGTGTAATTGCCCGATTCGCTCCAGCTTCTATTTTTTCTTTGAAATATTTTAAATCGTCAAAAAAATTCAAAGACTCCGGATGACATTCTGGATAAGCCGCAACATCAATAAAAATAGATTCTCTAAACTCATCATAAATGAATTTGACTAAATCTTTTGCGTATTTAAAATCGCTATTTACCGGAACACCTGAGGGCATATCACCTCTTAAAACAACCAAACGTCTATGCCCAGCTTCTATATATTGACTGATAGTTTTTTTCGCCAAATCTAAATTTAGAGATATGCATGAAATATGCGGTGCAATTGGAATTTTTAATTTTTGATTCAGGCTATTTGCTGTTTGCAGTGTCTTTTTCCTAGTACCACCGCCAGCACCAAAAGTTACTGAAAAAAATTCGGGTTCAAATCTCGACAGCTCATGTGCTTCTGAAACTAATTTTTCTAAGGCCTCCGCGGAATTTGGAGGAAAGAATTCAAAACTAATTGATTTAGGCTCTGATGATTTACTTTCCAATATTTATCTCCAATTTGCTGATATCATGTAGAGGGTCTGCTACGAATTCAACTATATTATACTTTTATAAGTGCAGTTAGTAGAAGTCTGAACTATAATTAGTGATTAAATAAAAAATATCAACAACCTATATAATAGGAGGACAAGGTATATTGGATTCTTCTAACCAAATAAATTCTAGGGAACTTGCAAATGCTATACGTTTTCTCTCAATCGACGCCGTTGAATTAGCAAAATCAGGTCACCCAGGAGCGCCGATGGGGTTGGCTGAAGCAGCTATGGTTCTTTGGCTAGACTACTTAAAACATAATCCAAACAATCCAAAATGGCTAAATAGAGATAGATTCGTCTTGTCAAATGGCCACGCCTCCATGCTTATATATTCGCTATTGCATCTCAGCGGATACTCTTTGACCATAGATGATCTTAAGTCTTTTAGGCAACTACACTCTGCTACTCCAGGTCATCCTGAGTATGGAGAAACACCTGGGGTAGAGACCACAACGGGACCACTTGGGCAAGGTCTTGCAAATGCCGTTGGATTCGCTATTGCTGAACGAAACTTATCTGCAAGATTCAATAAAAAAGATATTGAACTGATCAATAACAAAACATTCGCGTTCGTGGGCGATGGTTGTCTTATGGAGGGAATTTCACACGAAGTTTGCTCCTTAGCAGGAACTCTAAAGCTAGGGAAATTAAATGTTCTTTATGATTCTAATGGTATTTCAATTGATGGCAACATTAATAATTGGTTCTCGGAAAATGTATCAGAGAGATTTTCTGCGTATGGGTGGCATGTAATCGAAAATGTTGATGGCCATGATATAAAAAGTTTACACGAAGCTTATTCTTCTGCAATTGATAATGATAATCGACCGACAATTATAATTTGTAAGACCACCATCGGCTATGGTTCTCCCAATAAATCTGGAACAGCCGAGTCTCACGGAGCAGCTCTTGGCGATAATGAAATTAAGAAAACAAGAGAAGCTTTGCGGTGGGATTATGATCCTTTTGAAATTCCAAAAACTATTTACGAGTCTTGGAATTGCAAAAACAAAGGAGAAATTGCTGAAAAAGAATGGAATTTATTACTTGAGAAGTATAAACGAGATTACCCTCAAGATTGGGAAGAGCTAGATAGAAGAGTAAACCATAGGTTACCCGATAATTGGCTCAAAACGATTGATATTTCACTTAGAGAAATTAGTNGAGACAAAAAAAGCGAAGCCACCAGAAAATCTTCCCAAACTGTTTTGAATATGATCTCTTCTTCTTTACCAGAATTAATTGGCGGCTCGGCCGATCTAACAGGTTCTAACAACACATTTTCCACGTCTAGTAAGGCGCTAAATCTCAATGATTATAGCGGTAATTATCTTTTTTATGGTGTGAGAGAGTTTGGAATGAGCGCAATAATGAATGGGATTGCTCTTTATGGAGGTAATATCCCTTATGGAGGCACTTTTTTGGTCTTTTCAGACTACGCCAGAAACGCGGTAAGAATGGCAGCTCTAATGAAAATCCGTAGTGTATTTGTTTACACCCATGACTCTATAGGTTTAGGCGAGGATGGTCCCACCCATCAGCCTGTAGAGCATTTACAGGCACTACGATTAATACCGAATCTCGATGTCTGGAGACCAGCAGATAAAACTGAAACACTAATAAGTTGGCAATCCTCGATCGAAAAAACTACTGGACCATCCTGCCTAATCCTTTCTAGACAATCGATGCCGCAGTTAGATTTCTCCAGCACTGAAATGCGGAATTTAAAAAAAGGTGGCTATATACTTAAAAATGTTGAAAATCCTATTGCTTGTATAATCGCAACGGGATCTGAAGTTTCTCTTGCTTTAGAGATTGCCTCAGTATTGAAAAAAGAAGATTTAGCGATCCGAGTGGTTTCC
>FUFK010046273.1_pt1 | contig 12007 bp, 8 predicted proteins | sample 1021851 | NCBI WGS metagenome assembly FUFK01 (sample SAMEA51879418, study PRJEB19060) | metagenome
TAGTAGAGTTGGATGGCGATGAAATGACAAGGGTAATATGGGAATTCATTAAGCAGAAATTGATCCTTCCATATCTGGACCTTGGAATTGAATATTACGATCTTGGGATGAAGAGTAGAGATGATACCTCTGACCAAATTACAATTGATTGTGCAAATGCGATTAAAAAAAATGGGGTTGGAATTAAATGTGCAACAATCACACCAGATGAGGCAAGAGTAAAAGAATTTAATTTAAAAAAAATGTGGAGATCTCCTAATGGAACAATAAGAAATATTATTGGAGGAACTGTTTTTAGAGAGCCAATAATTTGCAAAAATGTTCCAAGACTTGTTCCTTCATGGACAGATCCTGTAATAATTGGAAGACATGCTTTTGGTGATCAGTATAGGGCAACTGATTTTAAAGTTCCTGGTAAAGGNAAACTAGANGTTAAATGGACTTCAGANGATGGAAAAGATAACAAGAGTTATGAAGTATTTAATTTTCCAGGGCCAGGAGTTGCATTGTCTATGTACAATTTAGACAAATCTATAGAAGACTTTGCTAGATCATGTTTCAATTATGGGTTAATTAAAAAATGGCCTGTATACTTATCTACAAAAAATACTATTTTAAAGACATATGACGGCAGATTTAAAGATATTTTTCAAGCCGTATTTGAAAAAGAATTCAAGTCAGATTTTGATAAAAATAATTTAATTTATGAGCATAGGCTTATTGATGATATGGTTGCCTGTGCAATGAAGTGGAGTGGTAAGTATATATGGGCATGTAAAAATTATGATGGAGATGTTCAATCAGATACTGTGGCACAAGGCTATGGTTCATTAGGATTGATGACAAGTGTGTTATTGGCCCCAGATGGAAGAACAATGGAAGCAGAAGCGGCACACGGGACTGTTACCAGACATTACAGAATGCACCAACAAGGAAAAGAAACTTCAACCAATCCTATTGCTTCAATATTTGCTTGGACTAGAGGTCTTGCTCATAGAGGTAAGTTAGACACTAATGATGAATTAATTAAATTTTCTAAAACTTTAGAAGACGTATGTATTAATTGCGTTGAAACAGGTTCAATGACAAAAGACCTAGCAATCTTAATTGATAAAAATCAAAAGTATCTAACAACAAACCAATTTTTAGATGCTATTGATGGAAGTCTTAAGAAAAAGTTAAATTAATAACTACTATCTCTCCAGCCACCTTTATTTTGCATGATTTCACCAGGCACCGATAAGATTGAAAATAAAGTATCTTCATCACCTGTTGGACCTGCTACGTTTGCAAACAATTTATCAGCAAAAATTACAAGTTCAGATAGAACACCTTTTCTAACAAATGCACATGCATTAGCACCTGGATTATTGACATCTTCTGGTGTTGTAAGTTTTAGTTTAGCAGAGTTATTATAGCCACACTCATCATCCGATACACAAATAAATGCAGAACCTTGACTACATCTTTGATTACCTGGTGGTGGTTGGTAAATAGGAAAATAAACTTGTCCTTTAAATAATGTTGGTGAAGCAGANGCNTTCCTAAAAGTTTTAGGAACATAAAAATTACCTTGATCATCTTGACCAAGTTTAATTACCCAAGCTTGTTTAGTTCCAATACAAGTAGATGTATCTATTTTACCTGTAACATCCTCACAATCATCTGCTTCTTCTACACTTAGTGCATCATTTGCGCTCTTATGGGCTTTTGTTAAAAAATTTGGTTCCGTACCTAAAGGAATTGTAACTCCATTTAAGTGATCAAAATAAGGATAGTCCATATCTATTACTCCATACATTATATTATCTAGCCCTGGTTCTCTTCCACCAAGGTCAGTAAAATTACCCGTTGATCCAAAAAGCATCAGTTGCCCTTTATCAACTCCAACTCCGGCATCCATAGCAAAATATGAGTATCGAGCATTGCTAGTATTAGCCCTTAAATTAAATAAAGTTGTTTGTTCAAATAAACGTGCACCATTTTTTGTTGAATTAGTTAAATTAATTTTTGTGATTTTGCCCTCTAAATCATTTATGTAAACTAAAGCACCTCTCCACGGAATTCCAAAAGCAGTGTCTGGAGTTATAACAATTGGAGCTGCAGGAATTGCATTGGAAATATCACTTCCATTTGGTGTTGCTTCTTGTGTAGAGCCAACTGTTATACCTGCTGGGTCAGTGTCCACTATAGTAATTGGTCCACCGTTTTTCTCAGCGCCGTAAATTTTACCTGGTTCATCTCTATCTTCAAGATCTACTAAAAAGACTGCAGAGCCTGCACAACTATCATTTTTACTCATACCTCCGCCCATAACGGCGACATATCGATCTGAATTAATATCACCTCCGTCTGTTGATGGTATTCTAACAATTCTTGGAGTTGACCAAGTCTCTCCTAATTGTGTGTAATCGTATTCTGGCTCAATTCCTGTTGCGCCTTTACAAGATGTTTGAATACTAAATTGATTNGANGCTCTATTATCTGTCTCTGATTGATAAGTATTAATCACTTGTTTATCCTCAAAAACTACTCTTAAAAGACCATCTCGCATAGATGCACTTTCAATTGCTATTGGTACTGTAACTCCATCAACCATTTCCTTTGCACTTAAAATGCCATCTGGTATCTCTTGTCCCTCTGGGTAATCTAATGTGATTTCACTAAAATGAAATGTATCGCTGATATAACATGAGCTAGTACCTGTTTCCATAAACTCAGTATTATCTGTAATATTCGTTCCAGCTTGTCCTTCATCAGCATTTAAAACTGTACAAAGTGCTATATTATCTTGTTCTGTACAATCATTTGTATCATCGTCATCAGTACTATTACAGTCATCTGGGTCAGCATCTCTTGCTGTTGTTTGATTGTCTGATGCTACTAACCCCTCCTCAGATTTAAGATAAGATGAGAAACCAGAGTTATATGGCCTAGACTCAATATTTCCATCTTTGTCTGCTACCAAAATTCTTTTATTTATTTGGTCATTAAATACTGAAAACATATGTATTGGGCCTTTGTCACTTTTAACTAGTGGATGTGTAACATCTAAAACTGAAAAACCAGCGCCACCTCTACCATAAGGCACAAATAATATTGTACGCCAAGCCTTACCTTGTTCAGCGCCTTTTGGGTCCCAGCCTTCAATAAGTACGTCGTGGACAACTGGAGAGCCATCAACACCAAATATCGGGTTTGTGCCTCCTGATCCAGTTTGTACCCCATCAACAGTTGTTTGATCAATTTTTCCATCATAACCCTTGTTTACCACCTGCGGAAGTAGTGCTCCAATAAATGGTGGTATGAAACCCCATTCCTCTTTACCAGTTTCAGCATTTATAGCATGTAGAATTCCGCTATTAGATCCAGCATAAATTATATTTTTTCTTGAAGCGTTAGCAGCCATGAACTGTTGATACCCGTTTATACTTCTATAGTAAGCCTCTTCATTTGTATTTCTAAAATCTAAACTTGCATCTGGTGGTCCAACTTCAATTAATTGTGAGTGATAAATATCTCCCATAACGTGATCCCTAACCTGAGTTACAATACAATCACCATTATAATCAAAATAATCTCTTCCTCTCATAAAATTAACTAAACCTTTAATATCATCATCATTACCATTTACTCCAACCGATGCGCACGATGAGGAAGCATGATGATAATCAGGTACTTCATATCCTAATTCATCCATTAAACTCTTTATTGATGACATAAAGTCAGGATGAAAATTGTCCCAATTACCTATATAAGTTTTACCAGGCATCGCAGTCCATAAATTTCTATCATCGTCTGTTCCGGTTTCTGATGCTTGACCTTTTATCTCTTTAGCAGCACTCCAGTTTNCTGGCGTACTTAGCTCATGGTCAACTGTTCCATCAGAATTAAGCTTTTTTCTTAATAAAGTTCCTTGCCATTCGCCATATTGCTCGTATGCAAATTGTGCTTGATATAATGAACCCCCCTCTTGAATTGTTGCAGTAATTGACGGCGCTGTAAATGCAAGTTTATCCGCAATTATTTGTCTAATTTTACTAGTTAATTCAGTTTTTAATTGTTCAGGAGTATCTGCGATTATTGTTGGTTCACAATCTTCTTCTCCAGCTNGTTGCACAAGATCCTATTCTTGCTAAGATCATCAAATAAATTCATAGAACCACCTCTGATACCTCCNCCNTANGCAACNAANAAAGTTTTGATACCNNTTTTTCTTANTNNNTCNATTCNATNANCNGTNNNNCCTNNTTGACCTCGAACACCNGTNTTTNTCATNGCNCCATCACCGATNACAATTANATANTTNAGTTGNCATGTTGAAGTCTGGNTCANAAANNTTNCCNCCNGCNNTCTCATCTTCAAAATATNGNANNGCTATNTCTGAGAAGGCATGAGCATCCGTTCCCCAAGCAAGACCGAGTGGCTCTAGCCTACTCATAATTAATTCAGAACCTCTAGCGCTAATTGCAACGTTCAAACAAGAGTCGGTGTTACAAAGTGTGCTTGTACCGTTTGGATGTTCTGCAGTTTGAGTACCTGTGTCTACTTGATTTGTTTCTGAGCTAATTATGTCTCCATCGTCATTTGTAGTCTCTGTAGTTACTTGTTCCGAATTAAATCCAGCCCAACCCTTGTAATATGAACAATCAGATCTTGTATGACAATAATATCCACCTCTAGTAGAGTTTTTTCCTCTACCACTTTCACCTGCATTCCAGTGACCAAATCCAAAATGGGCACCTGTTGTTAATGTTGTATCGTTAACAATAGCATTAATTGCTTGTTTAACTCCATCCCACCTTCTTATTCTTGGTCCTCCCATTTGCTTCTGCCAGGTATCATTTCTTGCAAGTGTGGTAAATTTATCTTCATCAAATACATCAATATAACCTCTAGCGGTTGCTGTTATAACTTTTGTACCAGTTACACTAACACCCCAAATTCTTGAAAATCTCACATCATCGCCATCAATGGAACCTGCATCACCTGTATTAGAAAGGGTTGATCTTGATCCTGTACCAACGTGCGTGATTACATTACATGTTGTTGGGTCTAATTTTTGAAGAGAATGATCTATATGTGAACCCACATAAGCTACATTGCTACTATCAGGAGATATAGCTACCGTAGTTGCATAAGCCATTTGACTACTTAAATTTGGAGAACTGGTTCGAGTACATCTATTAACCTTTGATCCTAAAGCAAGTGTGCCATTCTCTTCGACTAATTCATGTCCATGAAGACTTCCATCTCTTCTGTCAGTAAAGTAAACACGTGTGCCTTCATTATTTGCTGATAGCCGGATAGCTGAACTTAGCAAACCTCTTCCAAATTCTTGTAGATTGCATGCCATGGTTGACAAATTACAACTTTCAAAAAAACCTCCCCTTCTTTTTCTTCCCATTGCAAAGAGATATGGAGTATCACCAATATATTTAACGTCTATATCTTGAACCCAAGCACCTTGTGATACAATCCTCTTAGCAAATATACATTCTGATCCATCCTCTTTAAAACCGTAGATCATATTACGATCATTTCTTTCTCTGCTAATAAAGAAAAATGTATTTGTTGCTGTGGTAATATCTAGAGTAGTTAAATTCTCCACAAATTGTAATCCTGCGTTTCTTCTTACATTTCTCCTAACTGTATTATTTCCGCCAGTATCGTAACGGTTTGTGCACCCTGCTGCAGGAGTTACTCTTATAGGAGCGAAGGTTGTATCTCGCTTACCGTCTGTACCATATCTTAATAAACCTCTGGATCTTCTTGAATACTGATTTATCAAAACTCTGTCCTGAGAATCGTAAACTGCCCTAGGGGCAGCACCTAAACCTTGATCACCTATCCATGTATTCATACTTGCAGAACTATCTACAAGGATTAAAATATTAGCAGCAACCTCACCATCTCCTGCTCCAGGTGGAAGTGGTTTGGCAAATAAACTATTATTTAACGTTATTGATACGATAAAAATTGATATAAATTTTAAAAGCTTCATTAATTTTATCCTGTCACATTAATTACTTCTTCGTCTATTGTATAATCAAACATTTCTGTATTACTTATTTCCAAATATTCGAATATTTCACCACCAACGTTTGTTTTACTATAAGTGATAATTAAATCTCCAATACTTAAATTTATGTAACCTGTCCAAGATTTATTTTTAATACGTTCACCTGGATCCTTAATAAAATTTTTTGCAAATTCGTAAACTAAATTATTATTTTCCTGATCTGAATTTATTAAATTTATTGCTGCTATTTTCGATTGGTAGATTATTACCTCTAAATCAGTTTCCTTCAAATCTGAGCCATCACAAAAATCTGCTGCATACTCTTCGTATTTTGCAGAACTATTTTCGCCATAAGCTTCCTGATTATAATCATCTAAAAAATCAAAAGTTGCTGCAGCACTTGTTACATTAGAGCCAATTGGAACATTCAATAGTTGGCAAGCAAATGAACTATTGAATATAAAAAATATAAATATTGAATATAAAAATATTTTTTTCACGTTTTTTAAATTTAAATTATTGAGAAAATTTTTCAACATAGATTATTACATTTTTTTTAAGAAATTACTCAATGTGAGATAATAGCTATTGTTTCTAGAGGGATAATTATCTCGGGTTTTGACACATCGCCCAAAATTCCACACCCATATATTCTATAAGCTGTGCCTTGTCTTTGGAGTGTGCCAGATGTTTTTTTCAAACTCATACCAGAAGTTTTATAACTAGTTGAGCCTGCATTAACAGAAAAGTACTCATATCTAAATTTTTGCATTCTTCTTGTTTCAGCTGCAATATCGTCTGCTGAGCCAAAATCTGCTGCTGCTGCATCAAGTATTGGACTAATAGTATCCCAAAATTGAAGGTTTTGTTTGTGCTCAACAACGTTATTGCCTCTAGGTAAATTTCTAAAACTTTTATAACAAGGTGTATTTTGATTTAATAAAGATATGTCCTCATCTACATTTGTGGGTATAGACCTTATATCCTCATTTCTAGTTCTACCGTCATCACTGACAGGTCCCATCATCTTATTAATTAACGATTTCTGTGCCTCTAAAAGAGCATGCTCTGCAACATAAAAAGTTTGCTGAAATTGATCACTACTATTATTGCTTTGATGGTCTGTTGAGGAAATGACAATTAATCCACCTCCCATTAAAGACATAACTAGAAGTAATACTAAAGATAAAACAAGGGTAAAACCTTTTTCTTTTTTTCTAATCATTTAAATAAATCTCCTCCAATGTTCCTTGTATTTACTGTGACAACTACGGAGTCTCTAAGATATTTATCTGTGAACTCTTGTTTTCTATTGTTTAAACCAGCGACAATTCTTTTTTTGCTTTCTGGTGCATCTGTTTTAAAAAAATCTTCAGAGGATCTAAATGTAAGTCTTATATCAACGCCAGCTATATCATATAATCGATCTTTTACTGTTGAACGTTCTGGTGCAGGCGCAAAGCGATCACCAGTGCCATCACTTTGAATAATTAATCCTTTGTTATCAAAAGGAATAAATTCCATATCTACAACATGATCTCTTACTAAATCATCATTTACGCATTCCGGACAGTCATCTAATGTCCAGCCTCCACTTGGAGGGAATTTACAATCACTGCCCTCTCTTGGTTGAGACCATTTCTCAACAGTTTTAAAAACACCAAATCTCTCTGGGTTATCCTCAGGAATAGCTTTTGCATAATATGTAATTTTATATCTTAAATAGGGCTGAAGAGGTAAATTTTGATTAAAATCTTCATAAACAATCTCAATTTGATCGCAGCAACGTGAACCAGCGATTGGATTAGTCTGATCTAAAGGAGGCTTATATCCAAGTCTTTCTTTTCTAATTACAAGTGGGAAGGTGCTATCATATGTGCTACTTGAACCATCATTAAAAGCTAAATAACTTACTTTAGGTAAAATACATCCAGTGTCAGCAGCATATTTTGCAATCGTTTGCGTACTTGCGTAATATCTGAAACCAGACATTCTTATATCTCTCATTAACATAGATACTAAATCTCTACTAGATCTACTAATTTTTGCTTTTTCGCTTACTTGTGTGTAAGTTTGATTAACAATACTGTATGTTGTAAACATAGCACCCATAATTAAAGTTGTAATTATAATCCCAATTAAAATTTCAATTAAGGTTAATCCCTTTATATCTTTTAAATTTTTTTTAATACTCATATCTATCCAGCATCGCCTCCATCACCACCTGCATCACCACTGCCATCGTCATCTCCATCTCCAGATCTTTCGACATTTTTACCTAAAAGTTTGTAGTCACTTTGGAAATATAAATACTTTCTCTTATTACCTTGATTAAGATTTATTTGAACTCTTCCTATAAATAGCTCTTCATCTTGAATTGATGTATTAGTATAGTCACAAGCAACTCCTGATCCTCCTCTAGTTGTATCTTCACCAGCATTGTCGTATCTACACAATTTGTAAATTTTAAATGTTCTTTTTTCGTTTTCACCATGACATCTCAAATAAGATTTATTATTTAAAAGAGACTTCCATTTTGTTAATTTCATTGAATGCGCGTCGGTTTCTGTCGTACCGTAAATTTTATCTGTATTAGCTGATCCACTGCCAGAAGCAGAACTACATACTCCTGTACCAAATATCGCCGCATTACCATCAGCTGATACTTCTTTATTTTGTTCAGATATTAAAAAATGTGAAAACTTTGAGTGGGTTGTGGTTGATGATTCTCTCGAGCTTATAACATCCTCAGCAATGACACTTGTTAAAAAATTTGCTTTAGTTCTCTCTCCAGATGTTTGCATTGACTGAACAGAATAATTAGTCATTTGCAAAATTGATACAAATCCTATTCCTATTATTGCAGTAGAAACAAGCGCCTCAAGAAGCGACAAACCTAAGATATTTTTATTTTTAATTGAAATCATTTATTGAAACCATCCATTGGTACCATATTTGCTGGTCGAGAAATTTCCATATCTAGACCACTCTACAGCCCTTAAATATTGCACTAATGCTCCAGCACCCGGTTCTTCTTTCGTAGTTGCACTAGCTGTTGGAGAACTTACTGGGCATCTTGTACCATCCTCAATTCTTCTACAAATATAAATAAATCCATCAGGTGAACCAGCGGAAAATTCTAATTGGCCCACTCCTTCATAAAACTTTCCACCTCTAGAAAAGCAAACTGCACCTACCCCGGTATTGTCGCCACCTGAAGACCCAAGTTCGACATCTACTGCATCACCATCTCCTCCCTCAGTGGGTCCTGAGCCAGTTGTGCTCATAAAATTAGTTGTTACTTTATCAAAACTAATACTATTAACAAAATTCTTTATATCGCCTGCTGCATCATCGGTACCATCAGTATCCCAGTATCCCGAGTCTTGAAGCGAACATCTGTCCTCAATATTTGTGTACCAAGAATTTGTGCCATCATTAATTTTTGAAGCAAGAGAATCCATTGTCATTCCTTTAGTTTGAACTATTAAACTACTACTTGTATTTGTAAATTTAACTTGTACATAAGCAAAAGTACCTTTTTCAGTTTGAGCATAAATATTTTTTATTAAAGAATGTATTCTTGTAACTGCTTTTTGAACTTCTCTTTCTTTTGCCCAAGACTGAAAATTTGGATAAGCTGTAGCCGAAATAATTCCCATGATAACTATGACAACTATTAATTCTAAAAGATTAAAACCCTTAATGTTCTTTTCCAGCGTTTGCATCTATTTTACCTGCTTTAACTAATTCCTCTAAAGACTTAGCCATGGTAATCATACCATCTTTTACTGCAGTTTGCATGATGCTAGGGATCTGATGAATTTTTGCTTCTCTTATTAAGTTTTGAATTGGAGCTGTACACTTCATCACCTCGAAAGCACCACAACGTCCTTGACCGTCTTTAGTTTTTAAAAGTCTTTGTGTAACTACCATCTTTAATGATGTTGAAATCTGTGCTCTTATTTGAGCTTGTTGCTCAGGTGGAAAAACGTCAATAATTCTATTTATTGTATTTGGTGCACCACTGGTGTGTAACGTTCCAAATACTAAGTGACCTGTTTCAGCAGCTGTTAAAGCAAGTCCAACAGTTTCTAAATCTCTCATCTCACCAACTAAAATTACATCTGGATCTTCTCGTAATGCAGCTTTTAATGCACTTGCAAAAGTTTGTGTTTGTTTGCCAACTTCTCTATGAGAGACAATACTTTTTATATCTTTATGAATAAATTCAACAGGATCTTCTACTGTAATAATATTTGCAGTTCTTGTTTTATTTATTTCATTTACAATTGCAGCAAGAGTTGTAGATTTTCCTGATCCGGTTGGACCTGTGACTAATACTAAACCTTTGTGCATATCAATAATATCATAAAGAGCAGGTGGTAAATCAAATTGACCCATCTCTGGTATAACGCTTTCTACTCTTCTTAACACTGCTGCTGGTCCATTAATTGTTTTATAAAAGTTCGCTCTAAATCTAAGTCCGCTTAATGTAACTGACGAGTCTAACTCATGAGTATCAGTAAACTTTTTCATTTCTACTTCATTGCAATTAGTTGAAATAAGATCTTGTAGATCTTGTGCCTTAACCATTACATCTTGAACTTTATGAATTTCACCGGTTTGCCTATAAGCTAATGGCCAACCACTTCTAATATGAAAATCTGAAATCTTTTTATTATTTTTTGCAAGTTCTTCTAATTTTTCAAACATTTTAAATAATATTATCTCACTTTCCTAAAATTTTCCAGACACTTCTAGGTTGGTAAAATACTCAGAATTGTTCTCAAGGCTTTGATTTGAGTTAATTTTAAAGTCTAAACCGTGTATATTTTTTGAATAGCTCAAATTGGTTTGATGAGCATTGATCGGATCATAATGTAATGCAAATTGATTATCCTCTTCTTTTGAACGACTGAATTTTATTATAAAAGTATCTGTTTTAAATTTAGGGGCTACTTCACTATCATCATTTAATCTTACTGTTTTCTGGTACTCGGTTGATACCGTAAAACCATTTAAGTAAATAGCCTCAAAACCGAGTGATGTTTTTAAATTTTTTCTGGAAAAATTAGCATGAATTGTGTCTTTATTGACGTGAGTTTCACCCTGATAAACATACTTATAATCAACATCTGATGTTAAATCATATAAAATCTCTATTCCACCCACTGGTTGAAGTGTCCCTTTATCAGTTTCAATTATATCAGTTTCAAACAAAAATCCAGCTGCCAGCTCCCCGCTAGTAAAAGTATCCTCTTTATATATTACGTCTCTAGCTGGTAGCCCTGAGGCTTTAGCTAAGAAATCTGTAAATTCTGATAATCTTGTTACTCCATATGTAAGTTTACCTGTTGGGGTTACATTAAGAATTCCGTATTTATCTTTAGTTCTATAATTTATTGTTGCAAACGCTTGCTTTCCTTTTCTCTCACCTGATAGATTACCCATGTATCTATGATCGTACCATAAATGACTTAAGCCTACTACAGCATTTATGTATTGATTATCTTTAGAGGGTAAAATTCCATAAAGGTTTAAAGTTAAAGACTCCATAGTTACATCTTGTTTTGAAAATTTAATATCAGAACTACTATCACCGTATCTAAGTGCTAGTCCAAAAAATTTATTATCTCCAAATTTTCTATCAGTTCCTAAGGTTAAACCTCTGGTATTTAAATCTTTTGCTTTTACTGAACCGTCATTTTCAAAAATACTTAAAGATATATCTGCCAAGCTCCAGCTAGACCACTTTGATTTTTTATTTTCTGTTTTATGTTTGCTTATAAAAGATGCAACATTGTTTCTAACTGAGGGTTCAAACTTATTAGCTAAAGTTTTTAATAAAGGATCTTCGTAGTTTATTTTAAAGTTATGGGATGTTAAATTTTCATCATCACGATTTCTCTTGATCCATTCAAATCTTTTAAAAATAGTATTAACATTTAAACTTATATTTTGTTTAGCAAGTTCAAATTGCGC
>FUFK010070963.1_pt1 | contig 12006 bp, 20 predicted proteins | sample 1021851 | NCBI WGS metagenome assembly FUFK01 (sample SAMEA51879418, study PRJEB19060) | metagenome
AAGTCTTGAAGTCCCAAAATTACCAATGAAATCTATACCTGGTTCATAGTCATAGAAACAATCAATATTATCTGTAATTACCACATCTAAATCCATATACAAGGTGTTACCTGGTAATTGAACATCTGGATGAAACAACTGCATTTTATTCCACCAACCTTGTAGGTCATGTTCAGGAAATTGTTTTACATACAATCTTCCACCATCTACCATTTTATTCATTTTTACATGGTCTGTAAATACATAAAAGTTTATTAAGTGATTGGTATTTCTTGACACCATGTTGTAAAGTTTTTGAACATACTCTACAGGATATTTGTCACCATAACATACACAAGCAAAATTATTCATATTCCTAACCAGTTAAAAACTGCCCTCAAAGATAAAATTAAATACATGCATTCCATCAGCGTTCTAGGCCAGTCTTTATCTTTATAACCAAAGTATACCCACATAATACATGCTACTACACTAAAAGACCAACCTACCCATTGTGTTGCCACATTGGCGGCTGATAAAATAAAAACACTTATAACAGCAAGACTAAAACCTAACCATCTATATTTGTTCTTTAAGTATCTCATAAGCAATGCCACTCTCTATTTCTTGTAGAGTAAACTGGTTATCTGCAACCATTTTAATCCACTCATTCATGGTCTTATGACCTGGTTTCATAGGTTTATTTATTTTAGATAAGTCTTTGCTTGAGATAAAACTACATATATGCCTTTGGTGTGTAAATACAGGTACCATATTAATTACTGCGTCAACAGCCGCTAATGACATATTAGTTACTAAAGCATGACAATCTTTGAAGTCATCTCTAATATCAGTTTCCCACCATTCATTTCCTGGTCTAGGTTTATTTCTAAACTTAATTGGCATATCTGTATGTTTTCTAATTTCATGTGTAACTTCATCTACCCATTTTTCTTGAGTCATACCATTAATATGATGAGTTACCGTAGGTGATGATGGTGCTAGTAATATATGTTTAGTTTCGCCACCACCCCAACCTTTGAATAGACAATCTATACCTTGACTTTCTAGTTTTGATACTCTTGTACCATCGCCAACTTTACATCTGATAGTGTGAATATTACCTTTACATATTCTAAAATATGTCTTGTCGTAATCGTGTATTTTAGGTTCGGGATATCTAGTTATTTGTTGTGTAAGGTAACCAACATCAACATACCACCATTCTATACCATAGTCTATACATCTCTGTATTTCTCTAATATTATTACCTGCTAACCCCCAAAAAAAGTGTACAGGACGGCCTTCATCTTGCCAACCTTTTTCAATGGCTGGCCAGAGTTGGTGAGATAGGCAATGTTGCCAATTTATTTTATGTGTTTTTATCATTGCGTCTGTTTAAATGTCTGCCCATGTAATAATCTCCCGGTTCGTAATTCCATTTCTTACCGTGGTGACCTCTTACATCTGCATACCACATTCGCAATCTAACAATGAATTTTCTAATTGATAAGCTCATATTCAAAGTTTTGTGTTTCCTCGTTAATGTTAATCTGCTTTGCGCCGTTTCTTATGTGAAAATGTGTTGCCATGGGCGTCAAAGGAGATAATGTAACAACTCTTTGAATACCAATTTGCTTCGCATGTTCTAAAACCTTATTTATAATTTCTTTGCCTGCACCTCTTTTTCTCGACCAGACGGTGTATGCGATAGCAATATTTTTTTCGTTCTTGATGTGTGCAAGTTCGCTCATCATATCCATTTCTTTTACGGTTGTTGGTATGTCATTTGTAAAAGCAAGGCATATAATACCCTCTATTTCGTTATCATATTGTAGTCCAAAGATTTTACGACCATGAGTTATACGCCAACCTAGTGTCAACTCTGGTCTTACAGGATCCTCTGATACATCAATGTCGTCTAATTCAACAAGTTCAGTACCTTTTACCCACCTGTAAAAATCATTTACTTTGTCTTTAACTAACTTCATAAATCAATCTGCTTTAACTCGTTATATACTTTAAACCACTCGTCTGCATAGTCGCAATCTTTGTAGTCTTTAAAATAAGGACCACCTAGTGTATAGTGAACATTCTTAGCGTTCTCATTATAGTCGTATTCACCAACTAACCAGTTCCATTCAAGTGGTATACTACCACATGCCTCGTCATTTGGCAACCATTTAAACTGGTGTAACTCTAAACCTGTTGCCGTATTTACATATTCTGGTGTCAATTTAGTACACATTACATTGTGAAATAACATCATACTAGACCAGTTCTTTTTAGGAAATGGTTGATTCGTTGCACCTCTGAATTTTACACCTTCTTTTGGTACATAATCGTGTTGACAACACATAACAGAATACTTAAATGTTCTCATATCCCATAGTTCAGCAATATCACCTCTGAATAACATGTCGCAATCCATAAAAATAGACCACCCTTTGTAGTTACTTAAATATGGTACCATAAATCTACTAAAAGCAAAATCTGTAGATTGATTAGGTTGTTTCTCTCTGGTAAATTCTTTTATTTGAGAATAACATATAGGTGTTATTGATACTGGTTCACTTGCGTGTCTTCTTATACTCTCTGATAATACATGAAAGGCAACCTTTTCGCCTTCATCAAATCCAATATATACATTTATCATCTTGACCTCACTAACTTGTCATTAACTTCCATTACCTTTTTTAATATCTCACTATCGGTGAAATTGGCAAATGCCTCTACATCTTTAGGAAAACAACTGCCATCATAACCTAGTTTTTCAACTTTCATATGACTAGGTCCTATATTTTCAAACATACTTAATATGCCTATCATATCATTATACTTCGTACCATTATATATCTTACTATACAACTCATGGAAAAATGCCACTTTGGTTGCTAACCAACTATTATGTACATACTTTATCATACTAGCTGTTGTTCTATTAGTAATCACATTTTGTTTCTTTAAACCTTTAAACTTTGTTAGCCAGAAAGGTATATCATTACCACCCCATACTGATATCTTTTGATTATGAAAATCAAACTTAGCGTATTTCTCTCTTAAAAACTCTGGAGAATAAGTTACATTTTCAGGATATTTTTCTATTTGATTTGGTAGAATAGTGGACTTGATTAGTATTTTCATATCAGGTAGACCAATTACCACCTTCCAAATTATACTATCGTCTGGTTTACCTTTGACCGTTGGTGTAGGTAAACAAATGATGGCACCCTCGGCATGTTTATAATCTCTAATTTTATTTTTATTTAATCTAGGGTCTATTCTTACAACTTCATGGCCTAGTTGTTCTAAACTATCTGCAATTGTGCCACCTACAAACCCACAACCGATTACCATTAACATTAGATTGCCTCATTTGTATATGCGTCATCATCAAAAACTTTATGACCTACTGATTCTCTTTGAATATCATTATGGTCAAACTCTGCCCAATATAACTCAAACGCAACTCCGTCCTCTAATCCTTCAAACTGGTGAAATACACCAGGTTTAACTCTTGTAAAATCGCCTGCATTTAAAATAGTTTCATCTACTAGGTTATAATCTTTCTGCCATACTCTGACTAACATTTTACCTTTTTCTACAAAAAAACCATTCCACTTAAAGTCATGTTTATGTTTAGAACAAGCAACACCTTTTTTAAACTCTATTCTATGAAACTCTAATACTCCGTTTGCATGTACTAACTCTGTCTGACCCCATATTTTACCTGCTTTCATATTCTTGCCTCCGGACTTTTACCTTTTTGTTTTCTTAAACCTTTAGTATGGTCATAAACAGGACCTAATATAGACCTAGCTTGTATCATGACCATTTTGATTATCACCAATGTTATGATTTTCTACACCATGTTTTGTTTCAAATCTTTTTCTGACAATATCCCATATCCAACTATCATGTTGTTGTTGCTCTTTATAAATCTTATCTTCGGTATACATTTGTTCCATTTCAGCTGCATATACTTTTACATAACTATGAGCCATATTAAAATATAAAAATCCACACTCTGTATATACTGGTCTACCAAGGTAAGTCATCATAGAATTATCTCTATGTATGTGTTTCTTAATCCATTCTGCGTCAATAGCTTTATGAAATACACTATCTGCGTCAATACAAATAACGCCATCATAATCTCTATGAGTTGTTATAAAATGTGAATAAGCATATACTTTATAACAGAAACGGACACCATCTTTCCAAAAATCTTTTCTTTTATCTGTAATCTGTCTATGACTATTTCTCTTGACAAATTTAGGACATGCTGGTGCCTCTCTATTTAAATCTCTATAGAAGAATGGTGTTTTACCATCTCTACCAAAATGATGTTCTTCTATTACTGGATGAAATTTCTCATTGTCTTCATAGTAAACATAACAATCAAATGGCCAATTGTATGTCGTTAAAAACCTATGACCATATTCATCATATAATCTTTTGTTCATGGTTGTTACAACTGCTATTTTCATTTACTATGCTCCCTTGCATATACTTTTTGATTCATAAACTCTCTTACTTTTTGAGATTTATGTACAAAAAATGCCTCTGAATTGATAACATTCTCAATATAATAACCTCTATCTTCCATATGTTTTTTCACACCATCTAAAAACTCTGTGCCATATCTTTTAAAATGTTTATCTTTTATTTCTATGACCACCATTGGTCTATTTTCTGCTAATGTCCATTCTGCACCTTTTAAAACTTCTAGTTCATATCCTTCAGCGTCTATCTTGATATAGTCTACCTCTTTTAAACCATAACTATCTAACTTCTTAATTGGTACAGAAATTTCACCATCATCACTAATATGTGTATCACCTGAATTGTCAACACCTAGTTTTAGTTTTACATCTTGATTAAACTTATTGCCTAATGCTATTGGTTCTATTCTGTAATTATTCTTTTCAAGTTTATCTTTTAAGTTTTTAACTAAACACTCTCTAAATTGTGGCACAGGTTCAAATATCCACACACCCTTAAAAAATTCTGCTAAATCAACTGACCATAAACCAACATGACCACCAATATCAATTGCTAATCTTCTTCTTTTAGAAAACTTAGCCGCTAATGCCAAAGAATAATCTCGTTGTTCGGTCTGAAAACCAGCACCTCTATTCATACGAGTATCTTCTTCTATCTTCTCAGCGATATGTTTGTCGTCATCTGGCAACCACCAGCCTTTTACTTTTTTCATTTCTTTAATATGATTGCTTCACTTAAAATTTTATTTCTTGGTCTATTTAAATATAAATCATAACCTTTTGATTTAAATTCTTTAAGTAGTTCTTCATAGTTTTTAATACTTAAATCATTATTAATAAGTTTTACTTCAAACTCAATAGCTAATGCTTTGAAATCTACCTTTAAATCTAATACTTCTCTACAGAAATCATACCACACACCTTCTATATCTGCTTTCATAATATCAACTTTACCATCAACATCATTTAAACTATCTGCTAAATTGATTGTATCAACGGTTATAAAGTCTGCTCCATCACCTAATTGTGGTAATGGTAATAATGAATAACATTTTGTCAAGTCATTTTTGTTGTAATAAAAATTCATCTCTCCAGTAAAATGAGCATATGCTTTTTGATGATATGTCATTTTATCTTTATGTGGAAAATTACCTTCCCACATTTTTATCGTATCAGGTGTAGGGTCATATAGATGAATATTTAAATTAGGATTTAGTTCACACATCTCTTGCTCAAAACCTACATCTCTATGTACACCATATGATAATACATTTGTACTTTGTTCAACTACTTCTCTTGGTAACCAGTAGTTATTAAATTTTGCGAAATCGTGAGGTTTTAGATATTCTGCCTCAATCTCTTTCATTTTATTAAATAGTTGTTGTTCTTCCATTTTTACCTCACTAACACTATATCTAAAGGATTTGGTTTCTCAAATTTCCTTTGTACTTTATATCCAATTGATAGAAGAAAGTTTAATGCGTCATGTCCTGTATCGCCATTGTCTTCTATAATTAAAACAGGATTATTTTTATCTATTGTTGCAACTGCACCTTTGATAACATTCATTTCATAGCCTTCAACATCTATCTTTATCAAGTCAACATTTGAAAAATTATAATCATCTAGTTTCTTTTGTTTCACTCTGATAGAGTCTTTTCTACTTTTACCAATGGTGCCTTTATATGCCTCAACATCATCTTTATTTATGTCGCCTAATGCAACTTTATAATATCCATATTTTTTGTTATTGTTCATACCTTTCATTCTATTTCTGTAATCAAAGGCATGTACAAAATCAAAGTCATCTAACATAATTCTTGTAAAATCACCATCACGACAACCTACATCAATTGCAACTCTAAATTCTTTTACATGTGGTTTAGCAGCCAGGTAAGTTTCCTTACACCAATCGTAATTAGTGTACTGGCCAGTCGGTTTTGAAGGTAACATAATTTAATTGTATTCCTCTTCTTTCTATTTGTATTTCTTTTCCTTCTTCCATGCCGTGCCACTTATTAGGACCGTGGAAGATATAACCATAATTATGCCAGAAAGGTACGGTATCAATCAACGCTAAATCTTGATTATATAAATCTGTGCCTAGATTTACATTCTCACCAGTTTGATTGATATAAATTAAACTTGATATTAGTTTTTCTGGTATATCACAATGAGGTTTTAGATAAAAACCTTTTGTATCTTTTAAGACCTCTAATCTCACATACGAACCTTTAAATTGTTCTTTATTACCTACCATCTTTGCTATAATCTCTCTGATAGGTTTACTTTGCAACTCTTTTATAAATTCTGTTAGAGCAGGATATTTGTCGGCATTTTCTTTAGTAATATACTCTCTTAATTTATGATTTTGTTTTTCAACACCCTCTTTGTAACCTGACCTTGTACCGTCATGTAATACACCATCTCTATTAATATTAGCGTTTGCTATTTCTTCTATTTGTTGAGGTGATAGTGATTGACCAAAGGTAAAATATTCCCATGGATTGTCGTGTCTTGTTGCTTTGCTTAAACTTTCAAATAATCTTGTATAATGACTCATTGTTTCCCATTCAACCATTCAATAAAACCTTTTGACCAAACTTCATAGGCCAAATGATTAGGATGTTGGTCTCCATCTGCGAGTTCGTATTTACTATCTGACTTAATGATAGCGAACATGTCGGACTCTGGTTTATAGTAAGAAGACAAATCTACCTGTTTTTGTAGTTGAATTGTCTCCCGGTTAGTTGGCTTATAATTAAAACCTATAGAATTATATAGGTAATATTTTAAACCAAGTTCTTTCAATCTTGTCTGTATCTTAACAAGATTAAAATTAAGTAAATAACTGGCAGTTTCATTAATGTCCATTTTCATGTGCTTTTCGGGCAGTTCAGGCCATTTACTAGTTTTAAAGAAATCATCATGTCCACCAGGACCTTTTGAGAAACCATATTTTATACATTCTTTAGCAGATACACCTTTACCTGTACGCTCTGCTTGTCCACCTCTAATTTTATTATGTACTTGTTCTTGATAACTTACTATTTGAAATCTTCCAGCTGGAGGAACACCAATTAATATTATTCCGTCTTTTTCAAAATCATAAGTGTATAATCTTCGTAATACTCCGTCAAGACTATTACCATTTACTGCAAGGTTGACTTCTTCTATACCTAAATGTTTTGCAATAAAGGTACCTGGACTTTTATGTGTATCGCATAGTTTATTTTTCTCTGGTACACAATTGCCATATGCAAAACTACAACCTAAATTATACAACTTTGACATTATATTTCCTCTCAAAATCTCTGGCATGCCATAAATTATTCACCATTGGTTTACCTTTAATATTTAGGCTTGTATTTAAAAGCATAGGACAACCTGTCTTATCTTTCCAAGTTTTCAATAGATTATAAAAACCCTCATTGTCTTCTTTAGTTACCGTTTGCACTCTACTTGTACCATCAGCATGAATGATTGCTGGAAACTCTTTAGGGTATTTGCATGTACCAACAAACTGCATATAAGGACTTGTAGGTTGTGGCATGTCAAAATAATCATGTACATCTTCTAGTAAAATAGCAGGTGCAAAAGGTCTAAACTTTTGTCTTTTCTTTATTTCATTGACCATATCTTTTACTTCAGGTCCTCTAGGGTCGGCCAATAAACTTCTATTACCTAATGCTCTAGGTCCAAACTCTGCTCTGCCATTTGCAACACCTACCATTTTATTTGTTTCTAATTCTTTTATGATAGTGTCAATAGGATATTCGCCTTCAATATTAAAACCTAGGAAAGGACCTTTCCAGTTTAATCTTTCTTTTGTAACGGCAGGTATACAACCTAATGATGAACCACTATCGCCAGGATTTGGCATAATCCATATGTTTCTTTTTAGATTACTATTTGCAACACAATTTAAGGCACAACCACCACTTAAAACTAAATTAATTTTTTTACAATGTTTCTTTACAATTCTTTCTAGTTCTTCTTCATAAACTTTTTGTACAGAGGCAGCCAAATCATAATTTTTTGCCCACTCTACATAATAACCTATGCCTTTATGATTGTTTCTTTTCAATAAAAACTTTTTCATATGTTCAGTAAGATTAGGTTTACCATAAGCAGCCATACCCATGGTGATATATTCTTCTTCGTTAGGTTTCAAACCTATTCTTTGTGTAACGGCAGAATATAATAAACCTAATGATAAAGGATATTGTTGACGAGCAATCATCTTCTCATTATCCCATACCGTCATAGTTTCCATTTCTCCGATGGCGTCTATTGTCAATGTCATTGCGTCTTCAAATGGTGCTGTATAATAACCACCTGCCATGTGTGAATGATGGTGCTTTACATATTCATCAATCTTGATACCAAATTGTTTTAGGTAAACACTTGGTAATTCTTTATAATCAAAAGCATACTTGTATTGACCTGCTTTTAATTGTCGCCATTTTTTCAACCATGGTTTCTCATAGTAAACCACAAGGTCAAAAGGACCATAACTCATTGCCTCATTAACAATATCCCAATTAAGATAATGGTCGTTCTTAATTTGCGAATATCGTTCAGCGTGAGCAGCCCACAATATCTCCTTGCCATCTACAACAGCCATAGCTGCGTCATGGTTTAAACAATTTATACCTAGTATTCTCATTTGTAAATAAAAGGGTCTTGTTTATCTAAATCTCTTTTAGCTTTCCAGTTTTTATACTTTGTCTTAAAGAAATCTATTATTTTTCTAATCATACATTTTCTCCGTTTATATATCTATATGCGTTGCCACTTGCCATTTCTGTTTCTGTAAATTGTGAACCTACTAATGAGTACAACCAATATTCTCTTTCGCCTGAATATAAAGGGTCTTCTATTTGGTCTAATTCTTTTAAACTCAAACTCACAGGCCATGCTGGACTATGTTCACTACAGAAACTAGGTATGCCATGCACTACAGCTTGAGAGGCACACATAGAATGGAAAGATACCATAGCATGACAATCTTTTAAATCATCATACAAATTTGTACCGTTCTTTTTTGCTTGTGTAATATCATCTGCGTTGTTTTTAAATTTATGTCTAACTCTAATTTCTCTTTTAGTATGTTTTTTTAATTCACTCACATAATATTTTTCCCAATCGTGCCTATCAATGCCATACCATTTGGCAGTATGATAACTAGGTGGTATAACCAACACATGTTTACCATCATATTGCCATGGTTTCAAAGTTATCTCATCTAGTGCTTTAGGAAATAATTTAATTTTTTCAACCAATCTATCATATCGTCTTTTATTTCTTGGTGTTTTATCAATAAAGTTCTTTTGAGTATTATTTTTTATAATTCTATACCATCTATCTTTAAATGCTGGGTGTTCTTTATAAGACGACATGAAGAAATAAGGTTGGTCTAGGTAATAAAAGTTTCTGCCTAGTTCTTTACACTTTTCATAAACCTCAATAGTACCTCTAATCAAACCTTGAAATACTACCTCTTGGTCTTTAGGAATATCTCCGTTCCATTCAGGCCATGTATAATTGTAAAACTTTTCTCCCTCACCTTCTAAATTATTAAATAAAATTGGCGATTGTTTACTAGCAAATTTATTTACAAAAGGTGATGATGACCTTTTTACATCAAATACCATCATTTAGGAAACCTCTCTTTAGGTAGAAAAGTATGTCTAACTATTATATCTTTTGTTTCTTTACAATCACAAAACCAACCCTCTATATGTGTGTAACCATTTTGTTTTGCATAATAAACTCTTTTATTACCATTGTGTACGACAAATTTATCCCATAGAGTAGGCCATCTATTTTCTCTAGGAGGATCCCAATAGTGAGCATAATCAGTATAAGTTATAGGGTACAACATGCCTACTTTTTTACAACTTTCTTCAAATGGTTTATATCTCTTCATCAACCATTTCATACCAGCAGTTAGTTCAATATCATTGAGGTCAATGGTATCTACAACTAGATTTGGTAATTCTTTAAATGTAGGATAATTATTTGCTGTTAATATTTTCATAACCTAATTTTGCTATATAAAATGAGTCAACAATATCTGATATAGGATTGCCAACTTTTTCGGTATCAAATACTTTTTTTAAATTTGTTTTAGTGTCTTTGCAAAATGCCTCATACATCTTATCTTTATCAGCATTACCTTTACCTGTAGCACCTTTTTTTACTACACTAGGCACTATAGTTTCATAAGGTATATGAGAATCCATTAGTCTGTATTTTAAAATACCACAATTCTCGGCGATTTGAAATAGTCCTTGACCTTTAGAACCAAAAGAATATCCTTCAATAAAAATTTTATTGATACTTCTAAATCCTATCTTTGGTGATATGTGTCTTCCAAGAACATGGAAAACAAAGTTTGAAATATTTTTAAATCTCTTAATATTATCTGTATATTCTTCGTGTTCAAAACCCTCAATATTTTTCATCATCTTACCCACATACTTTTTTCTGTTTGTCAAATAATAAAAATGACTATTGTTAAATTTACAATCGTCTGTAATACATACAGCAGGACTAGTTAAACTATAATCAATCCCAATTATCGTCTTCGCTTTCGTGTTCATCATGCTCGTTTTCATCCTCTTGCACTTCTTCTACTTCAAATCCACAGAAAGGACATGTAAGAGGTTCTAAATCTTGCTCTTCAATATCCCATACTATGGTATATTTAGTTTCGCAGGACGAACACGATTTTTGGCGTTTTTCTTTAACCATTATAATTTAAATTTTTTGAATTGGTCTTTTTTAACATCTTGTTTGATACCACCAATAACATAAGATTCAATCTCTGTTTCCTGTGGTGCGTTTTGTAAAGACTTGCTGTTCAACCAATGGTCTACCCATGGTAGTGGATTTGTTTTTTGTTCGTATCTCGGTTCTAGGCCTATTCCTTTCATACGCCTGTTCGCCATGTATTCTACAAANTGGTGTAACAGNTTTTCTGATANNCCAATCATNNNNCCTTNNGAAAATAGATNTGTTGCCCAACGCTTNTCCTCCTGTAATGCGTCATCATACATTTGATAGACTTCTTTTTCACATTCTTTTCTAATCTTTAACATGTCTTTATCATCATTACGGTCATGCCANTTATTNATNANNGTNTGCGACATTGCAAGGTGTTGACTTTCATCTCTTGCAATAAAAGANATAATCTTAGCAGANCCTTCTAANAGTTTNAGTTCNCCAAANGCAAANGAACANGCAAANGANACATAGAANCNNAANCCNTCTANTATNTTNACNGTTACACATNGCNANATACATTTTCTTTTTAAGTTCNTATAANGTCAACTTTACTCTTATCTAAATGCCATTTGTAACCTAAATCAATTAATTCATCATAGGTTTGCGTTACTGACTTACTTCTTTTAGCAATCTTTTCATCTTCAATAATAGTATCAAATACTTCATTAGGATTTGAGTATAAGTTTTTGATAATGTATGTATAACTTCTACTATGAATTGTTTCCATAAA
>FUFK010720090.1_pt1 | contig 12006 bp, 12 predicted proteins | sample 1021851 | NCBI WGS metagenome assembly FUFK01 (sample SAMEA51879418, study PRJEB19060) | metagenome
AACTTATTTTTTTCGTAATTAAGAGAATTTATTAATGTTCTAATTACTGTTCTTGAAACAAAAAAATTTTATCTAAAGATGATCTATTAAGAGTAGAGCTTATTTATTTTTTATGTTCTATATACTGTTCTTAATAATATATCAAATTTAGTTGTTTATCTTTTAGCCTTAGATAGGGTTTTTGCGCTAATTATTGGCGGAGAGGTACCAATCATGTATCGAGTAGACCCCTTTGATGGAAGTTTAGTAGACTGGACACTGCCTCTCCTATTTGTTGAATTTGTATTACTAGCTTGTGTTTTTGCTTATGATTGGGTGGAAAAACAGCGCTTAGTACGCAACCTAGAAGACCATCGTGGGGCTGTTGGCCGTTCTGCATGGGTGATTTTTGCCGGATTAATCTCTGTTGGATTTGCCGGCATATTAGCAATCGTATTGGTGATTAGGCGCAGTTGGACTTGGACACAACCTGCCGCAGTTATGGTCTCATGGCTTTTAGCCCCAATAGCAATTACAGGGCTTATGTATTGGTGTTTGGAGCCGTTAGGTTTTGACCCAATTGGAATACACATACTTGCTACTGCATTTGGAGGAATTTCAATATTTTTCGTGATATGGTCGGTGGCAACAGATTCAGGTGTTTGGTTAGCTGCAGGTCTGTGGTCAGTACACTTGTTGCTGATACCATCCGGATTTGGGTGGAGTGGTTTGACAATCGTTGCGGTCTTAATGATAATTTGCTCAGCGACATCCTGGGTCAGTGGGATTTTAGTCATGAGGAAGTCTTGGCGGGTATTTGGCGCGTTAGACATGGTACTTGCTTGGATTGTTGCAATGGTTATGTTTAGTACTGGTGCGGGCATAGAAGCAATGTTGGCGATTTTGGTTGCATCGTCTATTCTGCTAGGCATTGTAACTTATCTAAATCAAACCTATGAGAAGCAAATAATCAATGGCTAATCATGTGCACTGCTAGCAAGTCGCAGACTTCGTTGATGGTTTCTTGTATACCGTGATTGTTACCGCCGTACTCTAGACGGGCTGAAACTGAGATCTTCGCTTGAGTCCCACTATTCCTAACTCCAATCGACAGTTTGGCGCTGGCAAACAAACAAGTAACCAACATCAAACTTTGCTCGCCGACAAGTGTGGCCCTATGCCACTGCGATACTTCAGCAAAGCCTGATAGTTTCTGTAGTAAGGCCTTTTCAACAACATTTGATAATTCGTTTCTCCCGTCCCATTTGCTCCGATCAACGCCTTTCACAGATTGACGTTGTTTCCAGCCCCGTTGCATTCGTCTTGTTTCATCTAATTTGGTTGTGGCCATTAGAAATGCGACTAATGTCATAGCCCCGTCACCAACCAGAGACCAATTACCGCCTTGATTTGGGTGGGGTGATGCCAATACTATGTGACCTGAATCCTCCACACCAACAACCGCCGGCAATGAAGAGTTCACGATAAATTGGTTGTTTTTGTTGTTGGATAATTTGAACGATAGCCATCGGTCTCCTACTGCTGTTTCATTAACGGTAACCAATGCCGGAAAACGCGTCAAGTTTGTTGTCAAAGATAAATCAGATTCAATACTTGCAGCCAAAGTCCATTCATCACCTAATTGAGTCATGCAATTGAGAAAATTATCGGCGATCTGATCTCCATCTATTACTTTATATCCGCTCTGGGTAGTTTCAACCAATAAGCACCGGTCTCCATCGCCATCAATTGCCGCACCGACTATTGTCCCAGGCTTACATTGCGGCAGTTGATTAATCAGAAGGTGGGGTGAGTTTCTTGCCTCCTCAAAAGTCCACTCTTGAGTTGGTGAAAAATCTCCTGCTCCACAATTATCATTCAAAGCCATTGCCTTGTGGCTTATTTCCAGAGCATTAATTCCATTACTNGATAGCCAATCTGCTAACCAAAAACTAGCGGTTCCCTTAGACGAATCTATCAGTAATGGCTGATGAATGTTTAATGCATCAGAAATATCGCGCTGAATTAACTCTGCGAGGATTTGATAACGTCTAGTAAGCCANTTTGGATGATGATTTTGACACCACTCTGCTAATTCATAAGATTTTGAGGGTTGGCTTAGTTGATCAATGTCGATCGCATCTAGCTCGCGTTCTTCTTGAGAGAGCGATAGGGCATTANGGGAAAGTTCTTGTTCGAACTCTGGTGTAGTCTTNTAACCATATTTTGAAAAGATTTTCAGGCCTGAATCTTCAACTGGATTGTGGCTAGCAGTAATCATACAACCAAAATCTGCATCATACATTAGCGTTGCATAATGTAGCGCAGGTGTTGCACATAACCCAATATGGATAACCTCAAATTCAGCAATATTAAGACCAATCGTGAGGTGACTTGCTAACAAGTTGTTTGCCGGACGATCATCCCATCCAATCACCACTCGTGGCTTTTTGCTCGGTTCAAATTCAGTAGCGCGTCCCAAGGATTCGCCTATCAATCTCAAAACAGGANATGAGAACTCACGATGCTCAATAAGCCGATGAATTGCCACTTCTTCGTCACCAATTTCCAGATTTACCTTGCCGCGAATCCCGTCCGTGCCAAATAAATTAACGCCCAAATCAATCACCTGTGGGTTGATGAATGGCCGTGGACTCCAGTTACTGTAACATTTGGCCAAACAATACTGTTTATCCCCAACACTGTTCCAGGATTAGTGACGGCGTTACAACCTAATTGACACCCTTCGCCAATTATTGCGCCAAATTTTCTCAGACCACTGCCGACCCTCGAAGTTCCAATCCTGAGGTATACCTCGGTGCCATCATTCCTCAAATTACTCAATTTTACCCCGGCCCCTAAATTGACTGACTTGCCGAGTATTGAGTCTCCAACATAATTGAAGTGAGGGGCTTTGGAATTAGGTAGCAAAATAGAATGCTTAACTTCCGAGCAATGGCCTACTAAAGCCGAGGAACATATCCATGCATGTTCTCTAACGTAAGCGCCATGCTTAATTGTGGCGTATTTACCAACAAAACACGGCCCGATAAAATGGGTTGATGGTTCAATGATTGCCCCTNCCTCAATCATAACCGGCCCATTTGATTCATCAAATGTTACAGTGCTACAGAGGGTTGCTCGATTTATCAACTCCAATTTACTCGTTTCGAGCATGCTAATTTGGTGTTTTAGATTTCGCTCCCCGCTAGCAGCAAAAATCTGCCACACCGGCTCGTGCGTTGGAANCTTGGGTATCTGGTTTTCNCTCGATAATTCTAAACTAGGAAATAGCGAGTTCGCAAAAGCGTGACTTGGCCATTCCATAGTTAGGCGAACTTGTTAATCAAAATGAACCTGCCGTTCATGCAGCAAGCCTGTAGAGACGTTTTCCAGTCGAATTATCAAGTTTGAATCCTACAAGATTTTTNANATTACNANATNTGGGGATGAATAGTCCAACCTTCCTAGTTGTTAGTCCGTGATTACGCATTCTTCGCTCATTGGAGAGATAATGAACAATATCGGCTGCTGAACAATCTGGCACAACTGCAATATATTCGACAATTTCTTCCTTTAGGCGTTCTAGTCTTGCTTCTTTCTGTGAACCTTTTCCTCTCATCTGTATCGTTATTACATTGTATTGCAAGATATATAATCGGGTCACTGGGAATCCCGCGGGAGCCCTATACGACGTCTAAAATATCTTGCCAACGTTTTGATGAGCCGCGACGGAAATAATTGTGATGAAATTCCCGTTGGCCAACATGTACACAGCGAATGATTTTTCCTCTACTGTCATAGCAGCCGTAGTTGGTGTGGATTGGAATCATTACGTCAGAAATATCGAACGATGGGCCGTTAACTTCGGGCTCTTCATCAGTACAGATTTCTGTTTTACCGTCCCATGAGATTAATTGTGCTGTTGGATGTCTTAACTGTGATTGATTTTCGACCCTTATCGAGCCCTCGTTTGCCTTTACTCCACGCCAATTGCCTCGCTTGCCATTACTCAACCAAGTCACCATTGCTTTCATTTGTGGCAGGGTTGCAAAAGCAAGATGAGTTACTTCCCACCAGCCTGGGGTTCTTGCCAACGTCACATGGTGAATCCCCGGCCTCACCATCCTGTCGTCCAAACTATCCGCATAGGTTCTAGAAAGCCCGTTTATCCTAACACAAATTACCGGAATTATACCCAATTTTAACCTTGACAATTGGAATGGATTCGCTAATTCACCAAGGAGTAAAATCGGCATTCTATCTCCCATCTCTGGTGCTGAATTTAATCTCATAAAGTCTTCCAGTGATGAGTCCCCAACGCGTGCCTTGATGACTTTTTGTTTGAGGTCTTCAATTTGAATATCTTCGCCCATTGTCAAATTAAAATCAAGGGGGAGTAAATCAGTATTTGTACACACAAATGGTGATTTTGGCAATGGTTGAGGGGAATTATTTGGAGAGTATTGCCAGTGTGATGATTTCATTTCCTCCATGGAGAGTCCAACTGGTTGATATTTTTGAAAACGCCGCTTATTCATGGAAGGTATTTTCTTGTAAACACTGAGGGCAGGTAACTTTTATCGGTCTAATAGAAGGAATGCCCAGAGCAGCTCCACAACTCGGGCAATTGACGGCTTGACTTACTTGTTCTCGCCTTTTTGACGCTTCTGGGCTTGGGTCATAAGTGAAACGATGGCTCGATTGAATCGGAATATTCGTGTTAATCGATTGTTGACGATTAGTTGGTTGATTTGGTAACATCGCGATAACCTGTTGCGCGCTAAGGCCATACCTTTTGCCAATATTTGCTGCCTGAAGATTTAATTCGTAACCAGAGATGCTCATCAACAAGTTATACTCATCCGGCGAAATAATGGTCATGGTGGTGGCACGACAAAACCGGTTTAGATAGTTTAGTTGGTTTGATTGGGGATATATTATCATCAAACCCGGCTAAAATATGATATATATATTGGAAGAATTCAAAACCAGCAGGGTTCGGCGATGGGCTGGGGGACCTCGAGATGGGTAGATCTAAGATGAAAAAATCCTCGCGCAGTAAACCTGAAAAAAGGTCGCCTCAGGAGCGATCAAGGATTGTTCGCAATATAACTTGTAGAGAAACTATGGCCGAGGCAAATTGGGTTTTTGACTATGATACAATGGCTGATGTTTTAGACGATTTAACGCAAAATGACTGGGATCATGTCTTTGTTGTCAACAAAGAGGGGGTTCCCATGGGTAGGATTCATGCTGTAGATGTTCTAAAAATCGTTGCTAAGAAGAATGTGGAGCGTTCTGTGGCTTGGATGCTCAGTGTACCCGCTAAGCAGCTGATTAATCTCCCGCCATTGACAGTCAAACATAACACTCCACTCCTAAAAGCAGGGGCTTTAATGCTGACTCACGACCTAAACCAAATCGCTGTTGTTAACTCCGACGGTGTGCTTGTTGGGGTCGTTGGCTACAAAACGATGGCTAAGCACCTGCCAAAATTTATCCTCTAATCAAATTCCCCAATATCTCTCAGATTGGGCTTGTTTTGCTTGTAGTGAATTCTTTATTGTCGTTGCCATCCAAAGTACTATGACCCAAATTATTGGATAGAATAGGTCGGCGAGAATTTGATTAACACTAAACTCGTATGATTGACCATTCAGAACCTCTGTTGAAATCTGTAAGGCTGAATCGACAAACGAGTAGACGACCATACCAAATATGCTCAATACAATCAACCTGCCGGAAAATGACCCTCTTCTGAGTCGCAAAAACATGAACCCTGCAGTAGACGTCAGGAAAGCAATTACTATCCATGCCAAGGCTGCGTGGGTGACTTCGAGCCAAAGCACGGATGTACTACTATCAGAAACTAGTAGAGTGTACTCTTGATATCCCTCAGCAACCGCGAATATTGCACTAAATACTGTTGCTGTCCACAATAGTGATGAGAACATAGCCGCATCGGCATTGTCTCGCATTTCTTGGATTACCCGGTTAACAGTGGTTTCAATTCCTGCGCCCTTGCTGAAGATGTACAGGCCGGTAACTAATGGTAGCGCACCAATAACAACGCCTCCAATCTCGGCGGGCAGCATAATTCCCAACCCTAAAATTGCTAACACAAGACCAAAAGGAATCATGATTTTTGCTCGCCATTTTGGGTCTTCTAGAGCCTTAACAATGTAATAATATGTTCCTTCAATGCCTTTTGATTGTTTGACGATGATTTTCTCTACGTGATCGATTCTGACCTGAGACTGGATAATCGGTAAAACCGATTCATCCTCAGCTCCATCGGTCACCAAAATCGCTTTATCCGGCTGGAAGGTTGTAACGATTTCCTCGAGTTGCGCTGCTATTGCCCGATCAGACCTGAGCCCTACCTTCTCATCCCCGGTTAAGATTGCTATCTCTACTTCATCATCATCGCCTAATGATTCTGATAAGTTGTCGTGTTGTGAGAGGGCTCCCAAAATAGCGTTTGTATCGCTTTCTTCAGGGTCTGCAATGCCAAGTTTTAACGCCGCAGTCAGAACTTGACGTCGACCAACGACTGGCCCCCTGATTGCCGTCTTAATTCCAAGATCATTGTCTCTGTCGACGGTCAAAACGAGAGTTCTAGCCATAATAAACACCGTTGGTTGGAGAGGCTAGTATGTCCTACATTTCAAATCCTTCGCGCGAATGGCTCATCCAGTGATTGATTGTTCAGACAACTCCTCAGAATGGCTAGCGTCCTGAGTTTCGCTACTCAATGGCTCGTCATCTTTACGCAAATTCTCTTGCGCTTGCTGATTTTTTGCCTTCCAGCGTTGGGTTGCTCTAATGTATTTTAGTGGGTGATCCATCCAAGAAATATCACATAACCTGTCATCGCCTGGCAAAACTGGGCAATTATGATTCACCTTGAGTTTGCCACAAGATGCCGGCGTATATTCGCCGTTGTAGACGTGATTTACTTGATATGTTGTAGTTGATTCACTAAAATCGGGCGCTCCCCGAAAGAAGCCAATACAAGACTCCTCGGGCAACGCGAGTTTTGCTGAGATTGAGGCTAAGAAGAGTCTGCCGAAATGATTTACGTTGACGCCGTTCGCTAAATCTGCGATGATTTTTCTCATACAGGGGGGCCAATCGGATTCCTCCGCACCAACGAGATTTATGGCTTCACTAGCCTTGCTAGCCATTAGATTTCTAACCATCCCAACCGGTTCTGCAAGTCTTAACGCCAGTTCCATGTCGATGTTTTGCATTTTTTGCAATGCCTCCTGCTCGATATGATGTTTAATTCGCTCCCTTAGAAGTCTAGCTAGTTTGGCTGATGAAGAGTACTGTTGCTCATTAAACAAAGTAATCTTGCCCTTGGTTATCTGAGCATTTGCTAAACGCCATCTTGCACCAGTGATTTTTGGGCAGATTTCGATAAAATCCGACATACCGATTATCCATAGATTCCCATCGTGGCGTTGTCTTAACTTACGGTTGTTGGGCGCGTTAAGGAGTCCTTTAGAGGAGGTTAAGTCGAAATCTTTCTCGATATCAGAAATGAAAGTTCTGGCGATTATTTCTAGATTTTCACTATCTTTGGTTAATACTTGTTCTGCCCTAGTTGCCTCTGCTTGTGCCCATCGAGAAATTAATCTCTCGTCCTCAGAAGCAAATACCACTAACCGCGCATAATAAAACGAAAATGCCTCTATTATTCGTCCTTCTTCGGTGAATATATCGCCTCCAACAACCGCAACCCCGTCTTTGGATTCTATTGAATCAATCAAGCGTATTCTAGCTCTTGAGCGTGCTTTCTCCATCCATTCACCATCCAATAATTCATCTAAATCAATCTCATGCTCGGTGGCTAATCCTTGAATCCACTCCGTTGCTTGGGGTAAAAATGGATATCTTGCCAATGTCACCTCGTTATCTATGACAGGAGTGACTTTCGGAGTCGGCATGAGCCTTCCACAATTTAACAATCATATCAATCTCACGATGAGATTGTTTCATTTGGCTGATTGATGTGGAATGAGCGTGACCGAGGAAGTGGTTCCGGGTTTAATTGAGCTTCAAACCTCAGTGAGAGAGTTTTTTGGCTGGGATTACCAGAGTGATTTATCCAGTGCGAATTTATTAACTAAATCATTAAATTATGCGGCTCCGTTTGGGGTTGATATATGGTCGCCAATAAATCGGCAGCGTACGCTGGATCGATTGAAACAAAAATTGCATGCAGCCCCTAAAGTTGTAATTGTGGGGGCGTCGGTTAGCGACGAAGACTTTTCTGATTTTGATTTCGATAACAGCGTAGTTATTGCGGCGGATGGGTCGATTGGCGGAGTTGATGGACTGGCCGATATTGCTTGTGTAGTTACTGATTTTGACGGCAACCCCCATCTAGATAAAGCAGCTAAATCTGACGCTATTTTCATTGCTCATGCTCATGGAGATAATGTTTCTAAATGGCAAGATTGCTTGAACAAATGGAGTGCTCTCGACCATCCTCCTGAATTAATTTTAACGCACCAGGTAACTGAATCGATTGACGGAATACACAACTTTGGAGGTTTTACCGATGGAGATAGAGCAGTTTGCTTGGCAATTAGCCTCGGGGTTGCAAAAGAGGATATTTCATTAATTGGGTTTTCTACAACTAAAATCGGAAAATGGTCCGGACAAACAAATCCTGCAAGAAAATTGGAAAAATTGGCGTGGATGTTGCGAGCTTTGCAAATCATTGGGTTGGAGGGGCAAGTACGTACTAACGACCTCGAAGTACCTTGAGACGCTCCCTCATCGATTGGCGGCGTTCGTCGTTTTCATCTGGTTCATCGCTAATCAATCTTCGATTGAACATCTCGTCCTGCCAAACAAACAACTCACCTTCTTCATCCCCTACTGCAACCATTCTTCCATTTGAGTTAATTGATGTTATCTTACCACAATTCATAGCTGAAACGAGCTGCCCCCCCTCTTGAAGCAGCACCTTCAATATACCTTTACTACCGTCATTTATACCGACCCAAATAGTAGGTTTTTCATCAACACAAATGCCAGAAGAAACTGTTGATATTGGGCCTAAATTCTCCACCCATGCTTGCTCAAAATTGGAGTTAAGAGAGATTAATTCCTCCTCATTACTAATAATTAATTGTCCATTATCAGCCGCATTTATGGTCGAAATTGATGTCCCAGACCCAGTCCATGATTTGCCGCTAGTTGTGGTTAAGTCTCCATTTGCGTGGCCGAAAATAGCCCCGTTGATAGAATCTGTTCCTGTTGTCACTGGCGATTCTGACTTGAGTGTTACATGGGTTAAGTTTCCATCGTTATCAACAAATGTGGCCCCCATCTTTGGTCTACCTAGTCCAAGTATTAGTTGGCCATTAGTGACGAGCATTGCCCATGGTCTCTCAGCCATGTGCGTCTCCCAAACTTTTTCGCCGACACTGTTAAAGCACCATACTGCTGAATCTATGAAGTCATTATGTTCGATGTCGTATACTGATGAAGTAGCATAAATTAATCCGTTGATTGTTGTGATTTCATCGGCGCTTCCTTCTAATGCCTGCTGCCAGAGTAATTTTCCGGTATTAGGGTCAACGGCAACTAAATGTAATCCTGCACAAACATAAATGCCCTTTTCTGCAATTATAATGCTTCCAATCCGATTAGGCATTTGAGTGCTCCACAATTCATCACCTTCTGCTGACCATTTGATCAGTATTCCATCCCGGCCGCCGGCAATAATATCATTGTTTGAATCAATCAATAACGCTGATACTGGCTCCCCGACAGAGCGTCTCATCCAGCATGCGCTAATCATGTTCATGCATCGTCTTAATTTGTTCAATATGATAATACAAATGGCTATTTGCTCAAGATTCAATCAATTAATCTCCTTTCTTGGTTTAGTGACTGCAAAAGTGAGAACGAATGCTACTAGACTGAATAAACAGGCTGAATAATAATGCCCCATGGTAAAGAATGACAATACCGAAGCGGTCCTTAGAAGATATATCGAGCCTGTCTTCATGGCCCAGGCCGTGAACATTGCAGCCAATAGCGACAGGCCAATGAAGCCAATGCCAATTATAGAGTAAATCATCGAGGCCCCTGAATCCATCAATGGATGTTCCATCTGTCTTGGCGAATTATCAATTTCTCTAATGGTGCAATTGGATGTTCCATCGGCACAATCTTGCTGAGCGAATTCCTCCTGAGAGGGCACTACAAAGTCAATAGACGTAAAGCCGTATGGTTCAAACAAAGCAGGGGGAGAAAGCAAAACCCGGTTAGAATATTTATCCCTAAAATTATCCCTATTTACTATTATGTCTACTCTAGTTATCCCTGGGTCTAACTTATCCATTTCAAAGAAGCCTTCTTCATTTGTCTGGGTTGAGCTTGTGTTCCAGTAATCGCCCTCATACCAAGAGATATACACTGTTGCATTCTCCAGCGGCAAGCCTTCATGATTGTATACATAGCCATTGAATATCGCAGATTCATCTGGTGCGTTTTGGGTGAATCTGAATACAAATTCATCTGGCCTAACCAGGCCTGATTCTGACTGAGTGAAGTCCAAGCCATTTACTAATCCCAAAAAACAAGTAACCAGTAGTAATACTGCAATGGAGTTGCCCAGATTAGTTAATTCATCGATTTCGATAGTTAATTTTGCCTGGGAGGTTGTGAACATTAAATTGCTTGAGGGTTCGGCAAGGCCGGTCAATTCATCGATGTAATCATCGTTAGAATCGCCCTCGCCCATAAAGTTGCTAGAACTTCTTCCTACTTGACTTCAATGCGCCCGGCTGAATTACTCACGAGTCTTGCTAATGATTGTTGGTTTATCCAAGCCTCGACAACTATGTCGCCGTTGTCTTGTAATTGTTTCTCAATAACCATGCCAGAATCATATACGTCGGAGAGAAATCCTTCGATGCCTCTACCTACCTCATTATAAATTAGCCGAAGCTTTATTGGTTCACCAAATAATCGTGCAAGCATCGCATCTTGTAACTCGGCAAGGCCAATGTTTTGATGCACCGATATTGCTTCAGGTTGTACATATCCATATTCTGTTACTATTGCCTTTTTGTTCAGTAATTCTGCTTCCGAAAGATCTTCAATTTTGGTTAAGACACACATTATTCTGCGCTCCTCTAAATTAGTTAAATCATCCTCACTGAGATAACGTGAATTGATTTCCCTTTGAGTAGCAGAAATTTTCCGACGAAACTCATCTACTGAATCAGTTGCATCCACTAATACCATCAACATATCACACTCTAATGCCTCAGAGAGTGTGGCTCTAAAAGCATCCAATGTTGCGTTGGGTAAGTTGTCAATAAAACCGATGGTATCAGCAAGTAAGACTCTTGGACTTGCCGCAAGGCGCCCCACCGTTGTTTCTAAAGTTGAGAATAGCCTATCCTCTACCAAGACATCCTTACCAGACATTTTAAGAAAAAAGCTGGACTTTCCGGCATTGGTATAACCGGCAATTCCTACAGTGACTGCGCCACTACGGGCGCGTTGTCTGCGACGCTCGGCTTGAGCCTTGGAATGTTTTATTTGACGCTTCCGAAGTGATATCAGTTCCCGGTTTACATTGGCTAGGACAGCTTGTAGTGCAGTCACTCCGCCCCCACCGTATCCAGCGCGCTCGCCGGTTGTTGTTTGATTGGCTAACTCTCTTAGTACTGTTCTATCTGACTGAAGGCGAGCTATTCGTACTTGTGTTCTTGCTTCAAGTGAGTTTGCGTGGGCAGTGAATAAGGAAAGTAACAAACGAACTCTGTCCCATACCTCGACCTTAGTAGCATCGCTCACTGCCACTAACTGTCTTGGAGTAGCATTAGTATGAACCAATACAAGATCGATTTGTTGCCATGGATGGCCGTCTACTCGCAATCGTAATTCGTCAGAAATATCTTTTATGGCCTCTATACTCTTACCCTTGTCGACGGTTAGAGACACGACACTATTTCCAACATTAGAATTTTTTTCACTTAAACCTATTGA
>FUFK010052601.1_pt1 | contig 12004 bp, 11 predicted proteins | sample 1021851 | NCBI WGS metagenome assembly FUFK01 (sample SAMEA51879418, study PRJEB19060) | metagenome
TAAATCCCTCTTTTATAATCTGTATTTGATTGGTAACACTGGGTGGCATTGGTACTTTAATTGGCGAATTACCAATAAACTTTCCATTAACGAGAATCTTTGCTTTTGCCGGCTTAGTGGATAATTGCAAAAAACCGTCTTCTTTTTCCATGATAATATTTTTCAGATTAATCGCAGTGCCTGCTTTTACCTGTATCGTTCTCGACCAATTTTTATAGCCTGATTTTTTCAACCTAATCGTTCTGCGCCCTTGCATTATTTCAAAACTAAAAGGTGTTTCACCGACTGAGTTGTCATCAATCATTATTTGCGCATTTTCAGGCGATGAATCAATGTTTATATTTGCCCAGGCTGGTTCAAGTTTAAGAAAAAGTTGCTGTGTTTTACCCATGCCATACACATCGACGTTCATCGTTTTTGGAAGATATCTTTTTGCCGAAAATTCAATAACTCTTTTTCCTGCAGGAACTTTAAGAATAAATTTATTGGTGCTGCCATATTTATTTCCGTCAATTAACACATCCACTTTATCGACGGGTTCTATATTTAATTCAATTTTTCCAGGAAGCTTTGTTAAATTAAGGACATGTTCTTGATATTTAGTTTTTGAGACTAATAATTTACTTTTTAGGTCATAATAACCATCAGCGGATATCTTTATTCTGTGTGAACCAGGTAGGAGTAAAAAATATTTGGAAAGTTTGATAGGAAAAAGTGATTCAATCTCAACATTTGAGTTTGCCACATTGGTTTCAACGTAAACGAATCTTACCGCTAAAATATATATTAGTAGTAACACTAGACTAGTAAGCAGCATAAGCGACCATTTATTCTTTAAAATAGGTTGATTTTCTTCAACTATCCGGTCAATTACCACCGGATAAAATTTTCTTGGTTTGATAAAGCCTCGATTAGGTTTAGGCATATCTATCCTTCATATCCGTTGTTTCTGCTCACAAATAATATACACCCGAATATCTTTTTTGTCAGTTGAGATGATAAAATTTTTGGATACATCGTAAAAGCCTGTTCGTGTTCCTACGATTAGATATTTGCCTGGGTCTAGCATAATTTTCTCAGACTTAAAACTACCTAAATCAAGATTGTTTTCTAATTGTATATAAGTCTTCCCATCTGAAATAATAAGAACCGGAACTTTTCTTTTCATTTCATCAAGAATATTATTTAGTTTGTCGATCTGGGAAGCTACAGCTGGTTCATCTTTGTAGGTTAATGCTAATTTTAAAATATTTTTTGTATGCTCAAACGTACTATACTTCAAAGGTTGCTCTTCATTATTTAAGATATTGAAGATTTGTTGATTTAGCTTATCTCTTTTAATTGAATAAGTTAGTCCCTTTTTTGCTTCTATTAAGCTATTGTCAAGCTTTAGTGCTTTGTTGTAATCTTTTATAGCATTGGGCCAATCATTTTCTTCTGATGCCACTCTTGCTCTTGTTATATATTTATTAATAAGATAGTCTGTTTTCGCTCTTAGGGTTTCCGATAGCGCGTCTTTTATTTCTTTTCTGTTCGGAAAAACTTTATATGCTTCTTGAAAAGACTCTCCAGCTTCTTTGAATTTTTTACGTTGTAGAAGTGTTTGCCCCTTATTATAAAATTGTATATATTTTATTTCTTTTTCATTAAGCTTGATTCTATTTATTGCGTATTGGGCTTTGGTTGCACTGGGGTCTAGTTGAATAATTTTGTAATAAGTATCCAAAGCATCAGAATTTTGACCAAGAGTTTCAAATTCGTCCGCTTGAATGAATAATGACTGCACCTCATTAAAATTTGTTGCTGTTTTCATGCCTATTACTGCTCTCTCATTCTGGGGCTGTATTTTTAGCGCATAACTGAATGATTTTATTGCCTCTAGAGGTCTATCTTTTTCAAGCAAAAGATAACCGTTCTGAATCTTTGTCTCTAGGACTTTTGGCGCCAATGAATTTATATTATTGGATAGGTGGATAATCTCTTTGAACAATTCGTTAGCTTCAAAGTAGCGTCTAAGTCGGTGCATTGACTCACCATTTTTGAATAAATTGTGTAATTCCTGATGTTTGATAGGATCCCAATCCTTTAAATTAAAACTTTCTAATTCTTTTAAAGCGGTTTTAGCTNTTTTTAAAAAATGTTGCGAATTCTCTCGTTGAGTCTTAACGATCTTTTCTTTATGATTTTTTTGAACTTGAATGTCGGTACTTTTCGATTCGCTAGCATTTTTTTTTCCTTTACCCTCATAATCTATATTAGAGAAAAAAATAATTGCAGCGAATAAAGTTAGTCCTACGGCTGTAATTATTTTTAATTTGTTATTTCCGGTCGGTGATTCCAGAATGCTAAATTCTTGACCCAATTCAGATTGTAATTTCTTATTCATCGGGCAATTTGTAATTAGCAACTAGCATTATCTTGTTATAATAGTGCTACAGGTTCGATTTATAGCGCTCATATTCATACCAAAGTTTTTTTCTTAAATTAGGATCGGTCTCTTTAGTGGCAGCATCTTTAAGCTGTTTTGCTATTATATCATCTTCTTTTTTTGGTTCCGTTTCTTCTTGAGTTGGTTGAAAACCCTGAGAGTAAGCGCTTTTTTTTCCATATTTTGAAGAATTTATTTCTTTATTATGATAATAATTATCACTTTGATTGGCCTGCAAACTCGAGCCTATATTCTCAGTCTCTGGTTTTGTTTCTAAACGTTTGCTTTCTTCTGCGGTTTTAATAGACGTTGAACCTTGTCTTTCTTGCGATGACAGAGGCGATTTCGATCGTGCCGTGATTTTTTTTTGGATTGACAACGAATTTTGATTTTGACTAGATTTATTATTTTGGTTCTGTTTTTGCCCATCAATATCAAAAGCTGTTTCAAAAGACTTGCTGTTATTAGTGGTTAATTGTTTCTGTTTTGCTCTGTCGGAATTAATGTCTTTTTTTCTGTCTTTAGGACTAACCTCTTTTACAAAAATTTCAACCTCAGCAATATCTTTCTGAGCGGGTCTGTTTAATTCTGGAGCACGCTGCAGGGAAACATCCTTTTTTTGTAATGTCTTTTGTGGAATACAAGATTGGATTAGTAATACTAGTAGTAAGTATGTAGAAACCTTCATTTGTTTGTCCATGCTGTGTAATTTTGTTCCTATTATANTATCCCAGTTTAGATTAATTGTTTACACCAGTCGTTCCAAATTTTTTCAGAAAATTGATTTTGTTGGTATATTAGCTCTGGGCTTTGATGGATCAATTCTTCTTTAGTCTGCCTAAGAGGGCTAGGGGTATATTTAAGTTTATTGCTTACTTCGAGTAGCTGTTTCGCGGATATACAATTTGTGTAGTTGAGAATCGAGAGAGACCGATATTTGATAACAATTGGAAAATTTTGATTTAGTATTCTTAGGAAATAAGTATGGGAATCAACTTCGGATGAAAAAAATCTATTTCCTAAAATCAATATTTTTTGTGGGAATTGTAGTGTGATTTTGCTAAGCATCGGATTTGCTGTTGTAAACACCCGTTTCCAGCCATATAGTCTTTCGCCGTAGTCTACCTTGATTTTTAAAGCTTTAAAGCACAAATAGGAAACGTCTCCTAGACCTAATATCGGTTTTTCTTGTTGAAAAAAAAATTTAATGTGTTCTTCGCTCTTCTGTTGTATTGATGGATCTTTTGGTTGATCTATTAGGATCAAAGCACTTGCTTCGTTTAAACTGTCAAAATTCCCAAGATTAGTTTTTTTTGTCAATAAAAGACGGCTTGAAACAATATTTTTTGAGGCAATGAAATTTAGGAACGGCTCGATATAGCTCTCTTTATCGTGTTGCAGGATGAAAATTGATTTAACTTTGGTTTTGTTGACTGGTTTTCTCAATTAGGAACTTGCCCTCGCTTTCTGCGATTATTTTTTTTGTTTCTGAGTTGATCATATGTCCTTTCAGTAAAAGAAGGTTGCCTCTTCTATTTTCAAGATAACAGGATATCAAGGCAGTTTCTCCAACCTTAAGGTGTTGCTTAAATCTTATCTCTGATCTTGCTGTATAGCCAACCATTCCTTGTAAGTAAAACCAATTTGCCATAGCGTCATCAAGTACAGTGAATAATATTCCGCCGTGGACTATGTCGTAAAAACCCACATGGTTCTCTGTTGGGGTAAATGAGCTGACACAGTTTCCTTCTTTCAATTCAAATTTTAGTTTCAGGCCAATGGGGTTGTTAGTACCACAGACAAAACAGTTATCTGCCGCTAATAGTGATTNATTTTTCATGAAACATGTCTTGATAATCTGGTTCAAATCCTAATTCAATGGGGATATCGTAACCTGGCACGTAAAGTTTGTCGGCTTTTACCTTGAGGTTTTCTTCTTCAATTGTTTGTTTGCCAAATTTGTAGATTGGTGTAAGCCCATTTTCAAAGCATTCGCAATCATAGTTCATTGCATTACCAGCGATAGCCCTATTAACTTTTTCATATTGGCTAATACAATCTTTGCTGTATCTATTCAAAAGCATTTTCTTAGTTAGAGTAGGTGATAATACTGTTCCAGTCGCGTTATTTCCTCCAAATCCCTTCGAATTTAGAAATCCTATCTCCGCAGAGTCTTTTAAGTCAGTATCATTTAAGCAGAAAGATAGATTCTTTTGCTCAACGTCGGGAGCAATTGATTCAATGGTTTTAATTCCTGGAATTATTTTGTGTGTCAGAATGCCGATTGTGTTTATAAGCTGATCTGCACTAGCTGGTGCTAAAGAATGNCCAACGAATGCTTTGATGGCAGTCACAGGCCAGCTTTTTATGCCGAAAGATCCAGCGATCTCGCTCAATATTTTTGATTCAGTTACTCGATTTTGGGGAGTGCTGGAGCCATGAGCTTGTATAAAACTCTTTGACCGTACATGTTCGGCTCCAAAGTTGGCTACTGCATTTGCAACCGCTTTAGCGAGCGTAATAAAGTTACCTGGTCCTGGAGCAGAGATTGAACGTTTAAATCCATCCGCACTAGTAAAGACCTCTGTAACGGCGCCATGTATGTTCGCACCTAGTTCAATTGCCAATTTGTCATCCATCAAAACTATATACTGACTGCTTTCTCCCAGAACAAAGCCACAATTTTCTCCGAATGGTCTACTTGCCGTTCTGTGACTAAGAGACCCATCTCTATTGAATTTAGATAAATTTGCATCAGTAGCAAGAGCACTCATGGCAGCGTACCCTTCAATAATTTCGGGCTCAAGTGGGGCTTCGGAATTTCCTACGACTACTACTTTCCTTTTGCCTTGCTGAATATCATCCACTGCCAACCTTAGATTATAAAGAAATGTTGCACAAGCGCCTGCATTTGCTCCGGTAACTCCAACATTTCCAAGTACATATGCGTTAATAAAATCAGCGGGCATCGTATTTAGCCCAAGCGGAAGTTGTTTAGAACTAACTCTTTTACCCTTTAATCTAGCTTGGAGCATCCCAGCCATTCCATTAGAGTCTAATTGTGCCATTGCACTTGCTGAATAGACAGCAATTTGGTCTGGGGAAACTATTTGTTTAATTTTGTCCCATTCAATACCAATAGATTTAATAGCATCTGATGCGCCGATTATTGCTAGTTGCAAACCTCTCGGATGAAAATTTGATTTGTATAAAATAGAGGGATCAAATCCTTCCGGTAGGCTACTCGCTGCTTGTACTGACAATGAATAATTGACATCTGTCTTAAGTTTTAATTCGGTTGAAACTTTAATTGTAGTTACATTATCATCCTGGGATATTATTTCCCAAGAACTGGGTATTCTGCTTGGTAGGGTTTTGGTTTTTAGATTAAAAATATTACCTTTCGCCGATATATCAAGAGACTTTTTGACTTCTTTAGGGTTAAAGTGGCTGGCACTTAATGTCCTAATGAGTGTTCCTTCCAAAACTTTCTGTTCTAGAATCGTTAGTTCACTTTTGGGCATGACTTGACTGGATTCGTTATAAAATTTCCCATTTTTATACTTCGCAAGTCCCATTAGTACTGCTAAAGAACCTATGGTTGTTTTTTTTTCATGATTGTCGAGAGAGTCATAAATAATCCGTTTATATGAGTGGTGAAAAGAACTTCTTCCAGCTGAGTTTATGCCACCGAACCCCACTATTAATGGCAAAGGCTTCATGAGTGTTCCCCTTTATTGAATAAGAATGGGATTGTATATTCTTTCTAATTAGGAAAACAAGACGAATTAGACATTTAATATGGTATTATCGACATTTAAACATCGATTTTGCTTTATTTGGGAGACTTTGCAATATGAAGGTTGGATTTATTTTAACACCGGGCATGTTGACTACGGGTACTGCTTATCCATATGAAATGTGGCTTGCGGCAAAAGATATGCTTTCCGCTAAAAAATCTGAACGACCAGTGGATTTATACTTGATCGCGACATCTAAAAAAATCAGCAATAATAGATTGCCTCTTGCTCCAAATATTCTTATGAGTGAGGCTCCTCCAATGGACATTGTTTATCTCCCTGCTTTATGGAGAAACCCAAGAAAAGTATTGAGTCGAGTATCTTACAAATTAGATTCATGGCTTATGGAGAATGCTAAACAAGGTGCTGAAATCGCGGCTGTTGGTTCCGGCGTTTCGCTTTTAGCAAGAACGGGATTATTAGATGAAAAACCGGCAACTACCCACTGGCATTATTTTGAAGAATTTTCCCAGCAATTTCCAAACGTAAATCTGAAGCCTGATTTTTTCACAACCCAATGCGGCAAACTTCACTGTGCCGCGAGTATAAATTCCCTAGCCGATGTAACAGTTTTCTTAATTGAGAAACACATAAGTATTGAGATTGCGCTCCATGTGGAAAGAAATTTCTCCCATGAAATAAGAAGAAATTATGTATCGCAACGATTTTCAATTGATTCTGAGTCGCCTTCTACCGATGAAGTAATACTCGAAGTAAAGAATTATATTCAAACTAATATCTCTAATTCTATTTCGATTAATGCTATTGCAAGATCAAAAGGAATTTCTCGGCGGACCCTAGATCGCAGATTCAAAAACTCAACAGGAGTTACGGTGGGAGGTTTTCTTCAGAAAGAAAGGATCTCACTCGCTAAAGATCTGCTTAGTCAAACCGATTTGCCAATATGTGAAGTTGCGTGGAATGTAGGACTAAGTGATGCGAGCTATTTCGCATCTTTATTTAAAAAAGAAATGTTGGTGAAACCGAATGAATATCGTAAAACTGTGAGAGCAAAACTGTTCAGTAATATTTAATTATGATAATCCATGTTTACTTTGATCACTAAAAATTTCGTTCTTGAAAAAGATGAGCTAATTTACTTTTGTATTATTTCGCTTACTTTGGTTTTGTTTTGCACGAAAAGTTATTTCCATTATCCCTACGCATTAATGTCGATATTGGGATGTTTTATGCTTTATAAAGACATACGAAGAGAAAATGCTTGGAGGTATAAAACATTTTTTCTTTTATATTTTTCGATATGGGCGCCTATGGTTGCGGCAACCATATTTTCTCCAAGTATGGAAAGATCTTTTGAAAAAACAATTTCATATTTACATTTTTTACCTTCAACTTACTTTCTTTTAAAAGCAGGATTGAAATTTAATCTTAGAAAAATGCTATCTTACGTTGTATTAATTTTCTTCATCTTTCTTTTGTTTGATTCGATAGTCCAGTATATTTTAGGTCGGAACCTTTTAGGTCAATCCCTTGTTGATGGAAAAATTACAAGTATTTTTTATCCGAAACAACGATTGGGAATCATTCTTGTATTGTTTTTTCCAATAATTGTGTTTTTGCTATTAGGATTAAATCCTTCCAAGACCAAAAATATCCTAAGTTTTATTTTATGTTTTTCTTTCATTTTAGTTCTTGCTTTGACATTAAAACGTAGCGCTTGGCTGATGATGTCTTATCTCTTCGTTTTGGTAACAATATTTAATCTTAATTCAATTCGTTCAATGTTTTTATGGAAACATTTTGTTGCGATAATTATTTTTGTAGTCAGTGCGTTCTTTATTATTGATTCGAGTAACGATTTACAAAATTTGCTTGATAAATCTGCCGGTCTTTTTTCGGCTGATGAAAGGAAGCTCAACGATGCTTCCAATGGAAGATACGATTTATGGAAGACCGGGCTTAGTATAGCGAAAGACAATCCGTTTTTTGGTGTTGGGCCTAGAGTTTATCGAGACGTCTATAGAGAATATGCCTCTTCTGACGATTTCTGGATTAATAGGTATGGAAATGTCCAAACTCACCCTCATATATTTTTGATTGAAATCTTGTGTGAAACAGGCTTGTTTGGTTTATTACTTTTCGGTTTCGTAAATATTAAATTATTCAAATATTNTCGTAGACGCCCAGCTCCTTGGCTCCTGTCAAGTATTGTTGCTGCATTTCCATTGAATTTACATCTTGCCTTCTATGGCTCCTATTGGGCATCGATTTTGTGGTTTTTTTTGGGCATTGGACTGGGAGAAGTTTTTTCTCAAAACAATAATGAAAATAAATTGGTGCAGTGCAAGACAAATGTGGTAGATTAACCTAATAAAAACTCAATGAAATTACTACAATTTAAATATGTATTAGAAGTAGTGCGCCAGAATTTAAATATTTCTATGGCGGCCGAATCCTTATATACATCTCAACCAGGAATAAGCAAACAAATTCGTCAGCTCGAAGATGAGCTTGGTATAAAAATTTTCGAAAGAAGAGGAAAACATTTGGCAGAAGTCACGCCTGTTGGTAAAGAAGTGGTCAGGATAGCAGAAACAGTATTAGAACAGGTTGAAAATATAAAGAATATTTCAAGGGATTTTAACGATTCTAATTCAGGCACTTTATCGATTGCAACAACTCATACTTATGCTCGATATGTTATGCCAATGATGGTCAAAAAATTTACTTCTAACTATCCTAAAGTGTCATTAAGGATTTTACAGGGAACCCCTTATCAAATATTAGATTTCGTGGAGAATAGGGTAGCAGATTTTGGAATTGTAACAGAGGATCCTGATTTATTTTCTGATTTGATAGCCCTGCCTTGCTATAATTGGGTCCCTAAAGTTGTAGTACCAAAAAATCATGAGCTTATGGGGCTTGAAAATCTTGAGCTAGTAGACATTGCTAACTTCCCACTGGTAACTTACTTGCCTGGTTTCAACGGAAGAACAAAAGTGGACGAGGCATTTAGGTCCGCTGGTTTATCGCCAAAGGTTGTGTTAGAGGCTTCTGATACGGACGTTATAAAAACTTATGTGAAGCAAGGATTTGGAGTTGGAATTATAGCTTCTCCTGCATTTGACGCTGAGGAAGATCAAGAATTAAGTTCAATAGACGTAGGCCATTTATACGAAAAATGTACTACTCAAGTCGTTTTTAGAGAAGGTACTCTATTGAGAGCCTATATGCATGATTTTATTGAATCATTTGCGCCTCATCTTTCCAGAGAAATCNTAACTNGATGTGCTTAGCAAAGATTTAAGTAAAGAACTGAAACGCACTTTAGAAAAAATTGATTTGCCGTCTTATTAGTGAATTATGAAACGATTAGTTGATGTGCTCAATAGACTAAGCTCTACGTCTTCTGTTTCGGGTACTCAGATTGCAAAAGAATTAGGCATAACCAGAGCTGCGGTTTGGAGGCGTATAAAGCATCTGCAAGACCTGGGAGTTGAAATTTTGAGCGATCATGGAAAGGGGTACAAACTTCAGTCTGATTTTGAAAAACTTGATGCAGCTGCAATAAAGAAAATTTCCCCGAATAGTATTGCTNTGGATATCGTTTGGAATACTACTTCCACGAATAGTGACCTATTCTCAACAGTGGATAAGGTTAGATTGCCGGCCGTTCTTCTAGCCGAATATCAAACCAAAGGAAGGGGAAGGAGAAATGAGCCTTGGGTTTCTCCGTTGGGTAGTGGATTATGCATGTCAATGGGTTGGAAATTCTCTAGCTTGCCTCCCACTATACCTTCCTTAGGGTTGGTTGTTGGTCTGACTATTATCGATACTTTAGAAAAACTCGGTTGCCCTTCGATAAAAATTAAATGGCCAAATGACGTTTTCTTCGATCAGAAAAAAATAGCAGGTAGTTTAATAGACCTAAAAACTGAATTGAGTGGATTCTCATATGTGGTAATAGGGATCGGTATTAATACTAAAATGAATCAAGAGGCAAAGAAAAAAATTAATCAACCTGTTGCAGACCTTTATGATATTTTAGGTACTAATGTTTCTAGAAACAATTTGGCAGGAAATCTTATAAAATTTTTGAATCTTGCATTGACAAATTTTGAAAAAGACGGCTTCAGTTCCTTTAGAGATAAATTCATCGAGAAAGATTTACTGTATGGAAAGAAAATTAATATCGCCGTCAGGGATAATATCGTCACTGGATACGCTGCTGGAGTGGATTGGGATGGGGCTCTATTACTTGATGTAGACGGTAAAGTAAGCCGCTTTTATAGTGGTCATGTCAGTTTAATTCATTAGTCCCATGCAGATTTTTTTAGACATTGGTAATACTTTCGCAAAAATAGCTCGACTACACAATGGGAAGTTAGAGGGCGGTCTCAGAGTCCCATCAATTGATTTTGTTAAAAACCCAATAAAGTATTTGGATAATTATTATTCAAGTGATTCAAAGCTATATATTGCAAGTGTAGCCAAGGAATCGAGCAATCTAATCTTATTTGAAAAACTAACAGAGGAAGGGTTCATTTACGAGAACATAAAGGTGCGCCAAGAGTTTAATGGTTTTAAAACTCTTTATAATCCCGTAACTCTTGGGGTTGATAGGTGGCTGGCTTGTTTGGCGGCTCATCGCACGTACCAGCAAGACGTTCTGGTGATTGATGCTGGAACAGCGATAACCATCGATATTGTAACCAGCAACGGAATACATCTTGGAGGTTACATTATCCCAGGGATGGCTAGCTTGGGTCAGACAATCAGGTTATCTACGGGTCTATGTTTCGATAATTCAACATTGAAAACGGCTAATTCGATTCCCACTAACACGAATGACGCCTTAGTTTTAGGCAATTGGGCGATGATATCAGGATTTTTTCGAAAAATTGAGGAGACTATTATTAGTAATAATCTGTCCATATCATCTGATAAATTGAGCTGGATCTTAACGGGAGGAGATTACGAAAAAGTGGGAGAACATCTGCGACCGCCATTTTGCGTGAATAAGCAACTAGTTTTGGAGGGCGCTTTGATCGTTAGTAGGGAATTAACGGAGTAGCATCATAGTTAATTGACTTTTAATTCTAACAATTTTCTCTCTTTTGTCGATTAAATAAAAAAATAAGTAACAATTCTACTGTCAAGAGCGGCAGATTTGCGCTAATATAGCGGCAATATTTTGCCGTTGTTGGCTTTAAACAGGGAATTTACGGAAAAATGGCATCGACAGCCTCAAATTTAGCAATATCAACCGAAGGTAAAACAGTTGACCGGTCCAAAGCTGGTCAGAACCCAGACCTCCAAGAAACTAATCGCAATAAAGAGCTTTTCAAAACAGCTTTTGATGGAGCGAGCCTTGCTGGTATCAGAGGTTTTGCGGAAGACTCAGCTAGAATAGACGGACCTCAAATGGCGGGTATTAGAGGTTTTAAAGACGAGGATTTCGATAATAATGGCCCAAGAATGGCTGGTATCAGAGGTTATTCTGAGCAATCTGCTCAACCGGGCGGTCCAAATTTTGCCGACACTGCTGGAATTATGAGAATTAGAGGCTCTGGAGAAATCACGGAACCAACTGTGCAATTTAAAAATAGCGGAGTTAGGGCTTATCAAGACATGTTGGGCATGCCAATGGTTGCAGTGGGCTAATTTCGTTCGTGTTTAAAATGGAGCCGGCTTAGCTCAGTTGGTAGAGCAGTTGCCTTGTAAGCATCAGGTCGTCGGTTCGAGTCCGACAGGTGGCTCCATTTTATGAATGACAAAATAAAAAAAGTTGTTGTTTGGAGAATAATTTCTACAA
>FUFK010079211.1_pt1 | contig 12004 bp, 13 predicted proteins | sample 1021851 | NCBI WGS metagenome assembly FUFK01 (sample SAMEA51879418, study PRJEB19060) | metagenome
TGCGAGCGTTAGAAGCGCGTTAGACATAATCAGGTCGAGCAGAAGGCTCAGCCAGCCGGCTACGAACAATGGAGCCGCAAGCCTTGCAGCGGAACCGCCGGTACTCCATCGTCTTCGTGCGTCGAGTGCCGTGCCCCTCCATCGAGTTGATCGCACCGCACTGCGGGCATGCGTCAGGGCGACCATCGTAAAGCGCCACGTTCGGATGGTTCGGAATCCACGGCAACAGTCTGTCGTAAAGCTCTTCGGTCAGTCGTACATCCTGCACATTGTACTTCTTCATCAACGCCCAGGCTTTGTCGTCGCCCATCATGCAGTCGCGCCACAGATCGAACCCTGTGTGCGGCGTCTTCTTGCCGATGCCGAGCGCCTCGGAAACGTGGGTGAGCTTGTTCGACGGGAACTTGAACTGTGACCGCACCGTCTTCAGCAGGTCGATGTCGACGTGCGGCAACGCTGGCGGCAACTCGGCCAGCAGGAACTCTCGCTGGAGATGCTTTACGTCGAACGCTTTGCCGTTGTAATGGATCAGAGCGTCGGCTTCGGACAGCAGATCGTGTGCCGCCTGGACCATCGTTTCGTGGCCGTCGTGATGATCCGAGTAGAACATCACCTTCTTCGCTCCGTGCCACTTCGCAGCGAAACAGATCACCGAACCAGTCTTCTCGATCTGGTTCAGACCGACGTTCTGGTTCCACAATCCCCAGATCCAGCCAAGGTTCGGACTCGTTTCGATGTCGATAACGAGCTTCTTCATATCCACAACCTCCCCTGTGTGGTTGTGCATAACTCTACGGCACAGTCAAGATGCGGAGTGTCATGGTGCCTTCCCACCAGTCGCCATCAGCCGACAAATGCTCCGCAGACATCGACATCTGATCGATCACCACCGAGTCAGAACGCGACCCCTCCTGGTACGTCACGACCTGCTTTGCGACCATCAACGCACGCAAAGCGTCATACTCGCCCTGCGGATCCTGCTGCGCCGCAGCACCCATCCCCCTCGAGGACGCCACACGCTTCTTCATCACGACCGGCAACACGATCTCGTCAATGCGGGTCGGAGCCGGGAACGCCAACAACTGCCACGACTCTAAGTTCGGGCCAGCAGTTGCAAACGACGAGTCACGTTCCAGCGTGAACTTGACTGTGTACTTGTCCGACAAGCTGTAGTCTACCGTCTTCGGTGCCCGGTCGGTCAACGTCAACACGCTCAGGTCAATGCCGGTGTCAGGCGTGAACGTGACCTTGATGGTGCCCTGCACCGGGGTAGCGACACCGTTGTACACGAGGTCAGCGTCGTCGTACGTTTCGCCAGACTGTTCGTAAGACTGGCTGCCGGTGACAGCGAGGGTAGGCGAGGAGCGCACTTCAACCTGTCGCAGCGACTTGTCGAACTGGCTGTTCCAGCGCACGTCGCCAACCGTCAACGTGCCTGAAGCGACCCGGTTGCCCGAGGCAGCGTGGCCCTGCACACCGTTTGCAGCATCCACAAAGAACGTCTCGCCATCAACACGAGCAACCCACGTCACGTTCTCAGGCGTTGAACCAGTTGACACGACATCGGTCGCCCACGCTGGCACCAACGTCTCAGTAAACACCGACAGGTCAGCTCGGTACACCTGGCCGTTAGCTGTGCCGAACCACACAAACCGCTGGTCGGTAGCCAACGAGTAAGCAGCGCCACCGTTATCAATAACGGGTCCATAGCTAACGCTTGCGTCTTGGTTCATTGCAGCGACACGCAAACCCTTGCTGGTCGCGATGACGAGCAAACCGCCGTACGACTCGATGGCGTTGATCGTTTCGCCTCGAGGCAAATCAGCGACCTGCTGCGGGCTTGTGATCGCACCGTCAGACCCGGCAGCGAGGAAATAGAGCGAGCCGGTGTCGTTGCTGTTGGCGGCTGCGTACAGGCCGACAGGGCCGACGCACACGTCTTCCCAGACGCTGCCGTGGGTCAACGAAAACGTGGCAGATCCCAGCACCGAGCCGTTAGCGGCAAGCTCCTCAATCGTGCTGCCGTCTAGCTCGATGAGTCTGCCACCGACGTATCGAAGTTTGTCTGGTTCAGACGACCCTAGCGAATCCGGTTGATCGGTGCTTCCAACGTCGGTTTCTGCCATGTGGCGTGCAGAACCGTACGCAATGAACACAGTCGTGCCATCAGACGTGAAATCCGTGATGGTTGCCGGCGTGCCCAGCGCCGTAACCGGCGTCCACGTCGGCGTAGCCGTATCAAAATCCTGCGAGTAATACAGATCGGTGCCCGAAGCGACATACATGTAATCCGTGCTGCCGCTCGTAAACACCTTCATAATCACGTCATTGCCAGTGTTGCCCTTGTCCTCACACTCAGGCAGCAACGACACCTGGCCCTTCGTCCACGGGTCAATACCCGAAGACGTGTAGAACCGGCGACGATCCGAGTCATCGTTATCGAAGTACTCCTGACCGGCACCGTACGACCAGTCAGTCTGCGACCGCACCCAAAACTGCGTGTTCAGGCGCTGCTCGCCCGCTTCGCTTGACGTATCCCGCTGCTCGCGCAACGTCTGCACAGTCGTGCGACTGTACCCTTCCGTCTCAACCAAATACGACCGGCCGTCAATCGTGACAGGCAGCCGCTCCGCAGCGTGCGCCATCGCTACACCCCTCGGTAGATCGAAGTCTGCGTCCTACCGCCCGAACGAGTCCAAGTCGCCGGGTACTGGCTGTACAAGCGGGTGGTTTCTGCGTTGATCCGGTCAAGGCGTAGCGCCCGCAGGTCACGCATCGATGCCGAAATTGCACCAGACACAACCTCTTCAGCCGATCGCGACGACCCCTGTTCATCAAGGAACTCGCGTCGGATCGGACGGGACGACATCAACCGCAGCGCAGCACCCAACGCCGGCAGATCGTATGCCTCGGGGTGTAGGCCAGTCGTAGACAGCGCCGTAGTGCCGTCAGTCAAGGTGCTAAACCCGCACTTGTACAGGACACGCACAGCCTGCCCAGGCCACGCATCCGAATGCAGAATCAGGCCGTAGCCCGATGCAAACGATGACGTGTTGCGGTCGCGACGCAACACATACTCCGTGATTGCAGGCTCTGATGCTTCAGTGCCAGGGTCCGAGTAGGTGACTTGGTAGATCGACAGGATGTCGTCGGTGACGCCGGTTAGGTCGTAGCCGTCCTGTGCTGCGTTGAACGTAACCTCGACGGTCTTGATCTGGAACAGGCCGTGCTGCGGGGACGACAGGTCACGCAGCTCGTGGTTGAGCGCGTCGAGGATCTGATAGGCGGGGAACTTCGGGTTCACGGTGACGAGGTCGCCGTCCGAGTGTGCAGCAACCTCCGACCCTTTGTAGCCACGCTTCACCGTCGCCAACCCAGCATCAGACACTGAGAACACATACATCAGTTCCGTGCCGATCTCAATCGTTGCGCCGGCAACCACACCAGGCACAACAGCGGACGGCAACGCAAAGCTCACCGACGTGCTGGACGCATCCAGCGCACCGGCAAGCGTCGCCTGTTCCTCTACATAGTCAGTGAGAAGCAGGTCACGCGTCTCGTCAATCCAAGTCTGAGCAGTCATTATTCACCCAACGCATCCCGCACAAGTCCCATGCCACGCTTCCGACTCGTAGCAGTCGAAAACGTCTTGCCGGAGTTTACCTCATGCTTTTCTTCCGCTTTGGCCTCGAGCCGTGCGGACCCATTGATCGACGGCGGCTGCACACCGTTCTTCCGTAGACGCTTGTATGCGTCCATGTCAGCCACCTTCTCCTTCTCAGCTTGCTTCGTTGCCTCAAGGTCGATGACGTTGTTGCGTGACGGGACTGCCGACGGCGACACATACGGCATGCCGAGCATCCGGCCCATCACCGCACCACACTCCAAGACAGTGCATGTCAGGGTCGTCGTCAAACCCATGCACAAACTCTTCGACCGCACCACACACTTTGCAGCGGTAGTCGTACCTCGGCATGATTACGTCTCCCTCACAGAAACAGCCAACACGTCAGTCGTGCCAACGATCTTAGGCGTCACAGAAAACCCGCCAGCAACAAGCGCAGCGAACTCTTCTGGTGCCAAATCTTCAGGCGGTTCGTGCCCGCCCAACAACTCTCGGCTGATGCGACTAGCTACGACAGGTTGCCTAGTTGTTGCTGTGCCATCAGTCAAAATAAACACGTTGCGGCCACGGGCACCCGGCGTGCGGAACCTCGCTAAACGACGAGCAGGGTCGTTGGTGTGATACGGCACAACGTCAACCTGCGGCAGAATGTTCTCAACCGTAGGCACATACCGTGACGCCTCTACCGTCACTCCCTTGCCCTGAACGACAGTTACTGCTGGCTGCGTTGCCGCAGCAACAACCGCATCCGGCTCAACTGTGACGCCTGCACCTTCAGTAACAACCAAACCTGGAACAAGTCCAGAAACGGACACAGTCGTCGCGTTGACTGTGACGCCAGTTCGGACGGTAACTGCCGGGGTTGTAGCAGCAGTTGCAATGGTACTGGCAGAAACGGTTTGGCTTACAGCAATCGAAACGGCAGGGACGCTCGAGGTCGCTGCGATAACCGCCGGCGCAACGGTGACGTTGACGCCGCCGTCGTACCTAAGGGTGTCTTGGCGGTAGTCGTTGGATGACCGGTATGCGGTCATGAGACTATGCCGCCCCTAGTACGGCATACCTGTTAAATAGCCAAGCACTGATGTAGATGCCGACTACACAGTATGCAAGCACATAGATTGTGCCTCGGTTGTCAAGCAAGGCTTTGTCGGTGGAGTTGACGAGGTGAAAGATGCCAGCAGCTGCGCCAAGCAGAATAATGTGGTTAGGCATTTTCTAGCTCTGCAACCCGGTCGAGAAGGTTTTGGACTTGTGCGACAGTCGCTGCTTGTAAAGACCGCCAGTCGATGCTCTTGTCGCCGACAAGGTGAAGGTCGACGTCGAGCATTTCCTCGTAGATGAAACCCGCACGCCGCATCAGGTGTGAGCCTTCCGGAATTTCATCGTCTACGTCGTCACCGTTCGTAGTCCCAAACTTGCCCTCGGGGCTGATGTATTGGCCCTTCCAAATGAATGACCGAGGCTGGATTTTTTTGAAGTCAACTTCGCTTAGCGACCAATCAACAATGTCGGCTTTTGCTGCTTGGACAGATGTGTCTTTTCGAAGCGCCAGCATGGACACGCCGCCAACGCTCGCCGTCACAAGGTCGCAGTTTGTACCGCTTCCTGTGGAAGTCGAGTTGTTTATCGCGACGCCCGTGCTGGTGGCAACGACCGAAGGGGTGCTTCCCGCGCCGAGTCCAAGTTGGTTGCTCCCGTGGCGGTAAAGGCCGGTGTCGGTGTCGTCGCTAAAGCGGAAGGCCATGAACTCAGCGTCTGCCGTGTTCGAGGTAACTTGGTCGATGTTTGCCGTGAATTGGTTCGCAGCCTCACGCTGAATGCGAAACGCCAGCTCGCCGTTCGTGGCGAAATTGATGTTTGTGCCGGTGTGCTCGATTTTGTCGTCGGTCGATGTGATTGAGTTGAAATGAAGAATGTCCCCTTTGAGACCTAAGTGGCCGTTTGTGTCGAGTCTTGCGTTGTCAACGTTATTGGACCGGAGGTACAAGATATCGCCGATTGCTTTGATGCCGACGTAGTTGATGCCGCCAGTAGTGTCATCGGCCATCGTGATAAGGCTGTTGGAGTCAGTTGAACTAACGTGCAAGCCGAGGTTGATCGCGCCCGAATCGACATGTAGGCGAGCGCTCGGAGTCGTCGTGCCGATGCCCACGTCGCCGTCATCTTTGATCCGCACCCGGTTGTCGTTGCCTGCTCGGAGCGCGAGGTCATTGCCGATAGCTGCAACAGCGACGTGCAAGTTGCTACCACTCGTATCGTCTTTCATGCCCAGGTAAGCGCCAGTATCGGTTGACTCTAGTAGGGCAACGGTGTTGGCCGTGCCTGCGTTGACATGTAGCCGTTGACCTGGACTAGTCGTCCCGATCCCGACGTCGCCGTCGGACGCAATAACCATTCGGTCGCTGCCACCAGCCAAAAGCACAAGCTTGTCGCCATACGCACCAATGCGAGCGTTTGTTTCGTTTGCTGACGTACTGTCGTAGAAGCTTATGTAGACGCCTGCATCGCCTGACCCGAAGCGGGCCACGGTGTCCGTTGAGGAATTGAACACCTGAAACGGTGCGAATGGGGTAGTCGTGCCGATGCCAACCTGCCCGTCTGCTTGAATCGTGAACCGCTGCGTTCCAGCGGTGCTAAACCCAAGCTCGTCGGTCCCCGACCGCAACATGCCCGTGTTCTCATCACCATAAAACGTGTAAGTCGGCGCTGAAGCACTGCCAGCGTTCGGACGAATAATTGCCGTGCCAGTCGCTGCGCCTGGCCCAATAAATCGGGGACCATCGCTAACTTTGTCGAAGTATGCGGCTTGCGTGCCTTCAACAGCAAAACCTAATTGGTTCGTTCCACGACGGAACATACCTGTATCGCTGTCGCTCGTAAACGAATGCGACGGAGCAGCCGCCGAACCATCCGCAGCAATAATGGCCCCAGCAAACTGTGCTGTGCCGCCAGAATAAATTACCAGTTGGTTTGTATCGCCAGCTCGAAGGCTAAGGTCGTTGCCACTAGCACGAATGCCAACATGCGTGTCGCTAGATGTGCTGTCGTCTTTCAGTCCGACAATCGCACCAGCGTCAGTTGACTCAAAAACGGCCACCGTATCAGTAGTGCCTGAGTTAACAGTTAGCCCGCCAAGCGTTGGAGTAGTCGTCCAAGCAGACGTACCCGAACCCGTTCCACCCAACACCGAATCAGCAACAGGAGTCGAAGCCCCAGTACCAACCTTCGTTTCAACAGCAATAATCGCGCCAGAATGATTTGCGTGTACGACATCATGCTCAAACCCAGAATCATCCATCTCCGTCGAGGCAGACGGCGACGGCTGCTGCGTACTGGTGTCCAGCGACCCTGGATAGTTTGTAGCCATTAGTCTTCCTCAGCAGCCTCCTGCGGCTGCGACAACTTCGCAATCTGTACCGCCTGAACGGCGATCTCGAAGTGCAGGGGGAACCGTTCACGGATCACCTGCACTACCTCCTCAGCAGTGATTTCCATCAGCCCTCCACAGCCTCAAGACGGGCCGTCAACTCCTGCACCGCCTTCACAAGCATCGGGATCAACACAGAAGCCTTCACGTTCAAAATCCCGTGCCCATCCTCAGCCACCAAGCCAGGAGCGACAGTCTGCAACTGCTGAGCAGAGAACCCAAGCAAATCCTCCGACGGCACATCAAGATCAACAATGTTGCCTTCGTCATCAGTCGTCTTCGTCAAACGATACTTAATGACTTCTATGTCGTTGATCTGCGCCAACCGGTCACCGGAAGGACCAAGAACATCCTTCAACCGAACGTCAGAAATACCGCCGTAGCTGGCCGTCGAGGTCGCCACGTCGCCGTTGGCGTACACAATGAACTTGTTTGATTCAGCGCCGCCTACATCAGAACGGCCAATAATGATGCCGTCAGTCGTGGTCGATGTGCTGCGGTAGAAATCGACAGCGTTTGCAGAGTTTGTGCTCAACGCCCTGTTAGTGGTCAGCGTGCCGACCGAGAATGCTGTGTCGACAGCGACGGTTGCTGCCATCTTGGCAGACGTGACAGCGTCATTGTTGATCTTCGCAGTCGTTACCGCACTGTTGTTGATCTTCGCAGTGGTGACAGCGTCATCGTTGATCTTCGCAGTTTCAACGGCGCTTGCTGCCAACTCTGCGGTGTCAACAGCCCCAGCAGCAATCGCATCAGCCGTCACCGAATCAGTCGCCAAATGCTCTGGAGCAATCGCGTCATCAGCGATCTTGTCACCGTTGACTGCGTCAGCGGCCAGTTCCGTCGTGTCAACAGCACCCGCAGCGATCTTCGCTTGGGTGACCTGATCGTCGGCAATGTGCTCAGTGTCAATCGCCCCCGCAGCAATGTGCTCCGAGTTGATCGTGTCGTCAGCGATCTTTGCGCCGGTCACCGCATCAGCCGAGATCATGGCCGTAGCAACCGTCGCCCAAGCTGACTCGCCTGAAACAGTTCCCGTCAGAACAGTGTTCGCCGCAGGAGTAGGCGAACCGCCATGTCCCAACTTCGCCTCAATCGCAAGAACCGCATCACCAACATTCTCATGCAAGTCTGAATGCGTCGGATGCAGTTTGGTTGAATCGCTAAGTTCCGTGCCAGGAGCAGGCTTTGATTCGCCACCGACAATCGCAGATGTATCAGCAGTGCTAGGGAAGTTAGTAGCCACGAGTCAACCTCACGGGGTCAGATCAAGAGTGAAGATGCCAGACGCATTGAACGACAGCACAAAGTCACCAGCAGACGACGACTTGTCTGCACCAAAATCGATGTAACAAATCAGCGGGTCGTTCGTCAGCGAATCGTCGTACACCACAGCTGCTCGAGCCGTGATGGTTGAGGACGCCCAGGTCAGGTCGGCAGCGTCAAACGTGATCGTGCCGCCAGACTGAGTCAGGGTTACCGAGGTCAGCGACTTGCCGCCGGCGTCGTAGCCGGTGCCCGAAACTTCGTTGGTGACATCCGACTTGAAGTCGTGCGTCCCGAAGTTAGGGGTGTAGGACGACGTGACCAGCATGACCTTGAACCGGTCAGCGGTCGTGTCGTCTAGATCAAGGGCAAGATCGTTCTTCAGAGCGTTGAGGAACGTGATGCCGTACAGGCCACTCGCCATTACTTCTTCTTCTTCTTCCGCTTCTTAGGCATGGGCTTCGCAGCCGCCTTACCGATCTTGCTGTACGGCTTACCCTTAGGCATAACAACTCCAGACAACGTGAAAGAGGGGCCGGGCCACGCACCCGACCCCCCTCACACTACACCATCAACGCTTATCAGTTAGCGCCGATGCTGGACGAGGTTTCGATCCGCTGGAGCGAAGCCTCACGGAAACGGCTGTAACCGACGAGGTGATACCAGCCGACCGTCTGGAAACGACGGAGGCTGTCGGTCACGGGACCGAACACGACGGACGGGTTCTCACCGAAGCCAGCGCCACGGCTGTGAGCCTTGGCGAGCGCCTGCTTACCGCAGATGACGGTGTTGTAGCCGTCCACGTTCGACGCACCGTCGTTGGTGCCGTGGTCGATACGAGGCGTCTCGATGAAGTCCACGCCGCCGAAGGTGCCGATGCTGCCCATGCGGACACCAGCGCCATCCTGACGAATCTGGTACTGAATGATGTCAGTAACAGCGGTGTCTTCACGAAGGTCGAACGACACGTCGGGATGGATGAAGCCGACGTACACGCCGCCGCCCATCGTCGGAGCCGAGTCGCCACGAAGCGCAGCAACAGCCTTGCGGATCAGCGACGCCGTAATGGTGTCGCCAGCCGCAAGCTCACCGGTAGCAGTAGCATCGCCACCGTAAGCCACGTTGCTGCCGCCAACAAGAACATCCTGAACGACCTTGTCGATCGAGTTGCCCATGTTGTAACCGATGATGTTCGCAGCGTCAGCATCCACGTTGAGGAACGAGGTGCCACGAAGCTTCGCCGTGGTAGTGACAGCGTTGCCGTACTCGGCAAGGGTCACGGTAACGGTCGAGTCGCCAAGGGCAACAGCGGTCACATCCGAAGTCTCAGTCAGNGCCGAGGTGGCCTGNGNGAGATCGTTGTAGATGTTGAACTGGACAGCGGAGCCAGGGTGCGACTGGTTGGTCGACTTAACGTCGGCAACCATCTCAAACATCGGCTGGCTACGCAGCGCGAAGTAGGCGAGCTGTTCAAATGCAGTGGTATCCGAAGATACCGAAGAGACCTGAGTCAAGGCCATGATTGGGATTCCTTCCCATCAGGCCCACCTCAGCTACATCAGACTGCTGCGTTCCAAGTGTGGCCGTGAGCTTCCATCAGCTCTCGCAGTTCGTCAGGGTTCTTCGTCTGACGAATCAACGTATCGAGTTCAGGATTGGTAACAGGGCCAGCATCGTCAGCCGCCATCGCGATCCGCTGCTCAGCCCCATAATCAACAGGGGGTTNCTGCGCCTGCACCGGCTGTCCGGTNAGGCCCAGTTCGGCAGCTTCTGCACGAATAGCGTCNNCAGTCATCTCGCCGTCGTAGCCCCGCATGAAATACTGACCCTGCTTTGAGCTTGGATCAACACCTGCATCTCGGAACGACAACTCGCGTTGCAACTGCGCCAACTGGGCAACCGCCTCGTCGCCGGCTTTCGCACGGTCCTCGAGTTCACGTCGCCAGTTTGGCTTCGATTCTTGGCTAACAGAGTCTTCAGCCTCGGTGGGCATTTCATCTGTCATATGTCACTCACCTTCGATACGCGTCTACAACGGTGGAATGCAGACGGAGAATAGGGTGGAACAGCTCGCCCCGTATGGGGGCCGATCCATCCATGATGTTAGGTGCGTTTTACAGAATGCGTCAAGTGGCACGACCAAGACCGGACGCACCGGCCCCAGTTACGAGCGAACCCATCTGCCGGCGACCACGCTGCTGACGCTGCGCCCGCAAACGAGCCACCTCGGCAGTCGCTTCAGAATCCAGCCCGAACTCTGCTGCGGCTAGCTCAGAAGTCGTCACAGCCTCTTCTTCGCCGAGAAGCTGCTGCGTCACCGCTGCCTGCCCTTGGAGCCGTTCAGTGATCTCACGACGTTGCACACCAAGATCAGCAAGCCGTTCCGCAGTCTCCCGCTCAAAGCCGCCGCCAAGCGTTCCCATCGCCGCAGACGACAACCCGGCCGCTTCCAACTGCAACCGCTGCTCAATCACGTTCACGCCACGCTCAGGGTCCAAGAAGTACGCCGTAAGCTCGCCGTCGTTCTCCACACCGATCCCGTACAGATCTTGCAACTGAGTTTTGAGGTTCGGGTCGATCGACTGGACTGCTGCTGCCGCCATCGACACACGCTGCGTCATCTCAGCCTGTGAAATGTCATTGCCGATAAACGCTGCGAGATCGTCAGGCGAGTCGTAGAACCCCTCAGGGATCCCAGCAGCCATCATTGTTTGCCGGTAGCTGCGCTCAAGGCTGATGTATTCGGCAGGAGAAATCGCAGACAACCCTGCCTCTCGCCGCATCTCCATGCCTTTGAACCGCTCTTGAAACCGTTCAGACGCGCGCAAGCGCAGCACCACAGCTTCAGTAGATGAACCCTCAATCAGCATGTTGTAGGCGTCGCTGGTCAGGTCCTCTAGGCCGTACTGCTTCAGGGTGTCTCGAATGATCTCGAGAGCGTCCCGTGCGTCCTGTTGTCCTTGGGCTTCTGCAACAATGTCGTCTTCGGTTACGTTGCTGGCAGGATCTCCAGTAGGGCTTGTCGCCGCTGGAGGCGGGGTCGGGGCAGCAGGCGGTGCAGTGTCAGCAGCCGGTGGCTCAGCAGAAGCGGGATCTGTAGCAGGGCCAAGCGTGTCGCCCGTCGGCCTTTCGATGACGTTGCCATCGGGATCACGGAATCCGAATCCACCTGCGTCTTGCGTTGGGCGCTCCGGCAACACGCCCTGGCCCCTGTCCAGCACGTCAGGCAAGAAATCGTTTTGAAACTCTGCGTTGCCGTCCCCGACAGAGTTAAACAAGCCCAACTCAACTGCGCGTTGCAGCCCTTCTTCAGTGCTATTGACTTGTTCGCCAGTTGACCGCACCAGCACCGTTGCGGCTTCTGAACGCGTGATGGTGTCGTTGCCTCGGAACTCCTCCAACGACTCTGCGTTAGTTAGCCCCTCACGTTTAGCGATCTTAAAGATGATTCCAGGGTTGAGAGGACGAAGGGCTTTGTCGGTTATGCCTCCAGGCCGCATGTTGCCGGTCAAAGCTTCGTGGTGATAACCCATCTGCTTCAACGCTTCAGCGAACAACGCTGTACGCGTCATGCCTTCGTTAGGGCCGGTTGCCTGTCTAGGAAACTTGTTTCGGATCGCGTCGAGATCCAAGTCCACGTTAGTCATCAAGCCACCTCACCAAACGTCTTGCCAATCGCGAAC
>FUFK010043277.1_pt1 | contig 12002 bp, 18 predicted proteins | sample 1021851 | NCBI WGS metagenome assembly FUFK01 (sample SAMEA51879418, study PRJEB19060) | metagenome
AACTTGTTTCGCATTACTCATAGATCTTGCTAAAGCTTTTGTATATCTAGCAGCTAGTCTATCGTAGAGATTATCTTCGATAGCTTCTTCTGTGATTGCAAATGCTAAAGCTACGGTCTCGTGAGTGTAACGAGCTGTGAAAGTTTCTTGTGCAGCATCAAAAGATACTCCTGATCCTTCACCTTTCACTTGTGCGTTGCCGAAACCAGATAACATAACTTCTTCTTCAAAAGCTCTGTCACTGTTTTCGTTAGTATAAATCTCAGCATGCTGATTTTCATACCTTTTATATTCCAGCCCAAATAGTGCATTTAGGCCTGGCTCTAGTTCTTTAACTAGTTGTGATCTTGATATTGCCATAGTCTATATACTCCTATTATGATTGTAGCTCGATTAAGTTGATACAAACAACAGCAGAAAAATTAGCTGCAGTAATATCCTCATTTTCAGGATCTTCTGCAGATCTAAGTAATCTAAATTGTTTATTATCCGCGCCAGTTTCGCTTGAGTCCAAAGTTGATGATGATTTACCAGTGGTATCACTACCCGCTGATGCATTCATATCATAAGTTTCTAAGAACTGTGCTTGTGTTCTAGCAGCGTCTAAACCAACTACGTACTGCTGGAGAGGGTTATCTAATACAAAGGCAGTTATGTCTTCACTGTTTGCAGGTGTGATTGTTGCTTTGTAAAAATTAGCAAACGTTGGCTTTAAAGTGTCAGCCGCATTGTAAAAGATACCATTTAAGACACCTAATACTGGAGCAGCAGAACCTTGTCCGCCAATCACGTAACCTGAAGCAGATTTCAACGCTTCGCCATTGTAAATAGTTGTGCTATGTCCGGCATCGATAAAGTACTTACCCTGGTTTTGCACGCTTACGCCTGCAAGAGTACCAGCTGGAACTAGACCGAAACCTTGTGTGTTGCTATTCGCCATAGTTGTTTTCTCCTATTTCAACAGTTGTTATTTAATCCGATGATAGGGAATTGGTTGTTATCCCGAGAAAGACTAATCTTTCTTTGTACCACCGAAGGTTACACGAGACTGCCTATCAACATTGATGGGCATCCTCTGGTCTTGCTCCTTCATTAAATCGTTTGAAACTGCTTCGCTTCGATCTTCATGACGTCTAGTCATGTACTCTTGTCTCTGCTTCGCGATCTCTTCGGGTACCTTCGCAAGAAGAAGGCCACCAACCCCAACTACCCCCTTGTATTTGCCGTCTTCGACGACTGGATAATCAGATGCGTTTTCTATTTCCTCGGCTCTAACAAGTTCATAACCTTCTCTTAATCGTCCAGTTATGTTTTTAGTGTCTTGGAAACCAACACTCTCTGCTCTTATCCATCTGTACCTGAATCCGTCAGGTGCAGGAGGTGCATCTAGAGATGATGGTGGAACCCACACTTTTGGTCTTTCAGATTTTGACCGTGTCTGGTTCGCACGAGAAGTTTTGTTTTCTTTTTCCATGTTACGCTCCTTCCGTGTTTTTTAATTGTTTCGCGTACTCTTCGAGTGGCACTCCTAATTTTTTAGCTATTGCTACTTGTGAAGAAGTGAGTTTCACAGTTTTGCGACCAGGTTTTACGCTTCTTTTCGCTGAAGCGACCGTCTGAACGGGCTCGGCCGATTGCTTAACCTCATTTTTACCAAATTTATGCGGGAAGTCAACTCTGATTCTTTTATCAACCTCTGCATAATACTCGTCAGAGCTAGGATCATACCCTTCTTTTTCAGTAAGATCCTTATGTATCTCAAAAGCAGTATATGTCATTGCTCTATCTGATCCAAACCAAGGGTTTTTAGCAGCCCATGCTTCAGCTCTAGGATCCGCATTAATAGGATCCTCTCTTTGAGGAACATTTACATCCCCACCTTGAGATAAAGTTTGCACAGGTTTCTCTGCCTGCGCTGTTTCTCTTCCCTCTTTGGCTGTTTCTAGTTTTGCATTCTCAAATGCGAGCGTTGCAATTCTTTTATTAGCCTCAACCTGAGCATTCGCATCTCCAGCTTCAATTGCTGCAGCCAGTTCTTTTTGTGCAGCTTCTAAACCTGACGATATAGTTGACTCAAATTTTTTAATATATTCAGAATCAGTTTTCTTAAATCTATTTTCTAATTCTGTTTTTTCTTGTTGTATGCCTTTGGCGTAATCAAGAGCAGCCTGTTCTCTTCTCTCCGCTTCTCTCATCTTACGAGTTAATTTAGCTATACGTGATTGAACACCTTTACTATANTCCTCTAGCTTACTATCTTCTGTTTCTGTTTCTTGTTGTACTGGTTCTTCTGTTTTNGTTTCTTGTTCCGGCGCNTCTGTTTCTACAACAGANTCGTCTTTTGTTTCTTCAATATCCACCTCAGCATCTGGTCCTGATGTATCGATGGGTACCGTTTTCTTTTCNTCTTCTGGCATAGTTATCCTCCTATGTTAAAACTCATGCAAGATGTCCTCTGGACTATCNATTGTTGCTAACACTTCATCGTCGTTTAGCAGACGCATTTCCCCACCATCTATTTTGATTCGGCTGCCTGCATAACGCGCAAACATAACCCAATCTTTCTCCTTGCACCACGGGCCNTCTGGATATCTCTCTTTATCCTTATAACATTGTGGGCCCATNGCCATAACTAAACCTACTTGAGATGCAACTTGTTGCTTCTCTAANGTAGTNTCAGCTAATACTAATCCACCTTTAGTTTTCTCTTTCATNTTAAAAGGCAAAACTAAAAGTCTCCAGCCTGTAGGCTTTGGTAATTTTGGTTGTTCTGTTTTTGAGGGTTTTACACCAACAAGTTTATTGTTTGGTTTTAATATCGATGACTGTTCCTTTTCCATTTTGCTCCTTATCTTCTAGCAGGTTAGAGAGTTCCTGTAGCACTGCCTCTAAGGCAGCTATTTGTCCTATTATATATCTATATTTCTCCATGCTGTCAATACCACCTGAAGTGACTGACAAAGCCAAAGCTTCTGACCTTGCCTTCATGAATTTAATTAGTTTTGTTACGACGGTTTCTAATTGCATTTTTACCTTTCTTAAAAATTGCAGCGACTTTTGATTTACCCATCACCTTGGCACGCTGTTCTCCAACGGTTAGGATTTGTATCTTCCTTGCAAAAGGTTTAGATATTCTTTTAACTTTTGCAACAGTCTTTCTAGCGTCTGTGGGAGTTGCAAATTTTATACGGACAGTATCTCTAGGATTCTCGTCCGTATAAAGTCTACGTCCGGACCCTTTAGGTTTTTTACCCGTACCTTTTTTTGGATCCGCCACGTTTCATTTCCTTAATATGCTTCTCTATAACTTTACTTTGTTTCTTATGTAAAGCAGAAGCTTTTTTTAAAGCCTTTGCAACTTTTTTTATTTTTTTAACCATTACGCTTTCTTTTTCATTTTGGCTTTTTTCTTTTTAGCCATGACGTATTTTTTAAGTTGTGGTGGTATAGAACCTTTTTTCATTCCAGGTCTTTTCATCATCATACCNCCACCCATTTTTGCTTTTCTCATATTAACACTTCCATCTTCTGCGAGCCTGTCTTAGTCTNGAATTAGGATCTTTGGCAGCTTTTGGAAACTTTTTCATTTGTCCAAGTGATCTCGCACAAAATGATTTACGTCTCTTCGCAGCTTTAGATCCTGGTTTGACTTTGCCAGTAACTGCTGTTTTTAGTTTAGAGCCAGGATTTAATCTTCTGTAAGCAGCGACCCCAGCTTTTGTCATCCCTGCTCCAGACTTCGTCGATCTGAAGTTTTTTTTATTTCTTGGTGGCATTGTGCCTTTTGCTGCAGCAGCTCTACCATCAGGAAAATTTCCATAATATTGTTTTGGTTCACCAAATCTTAAACCATAATCATTTCTAGACATATGATGCTCTCCTTGCCATAAAACCACCACCCATTGCTTTTGCTCTTTTAGTAAAAGTTTTTACATTAGTTGGTTTACCACCAACACCTTGTGCAACTGCTCTTTTTCTAGAAACTGCTGATCGTCTTTGGCCTTCTGTCATACGTCTAGCTTTAGCTAGTGGGACGCATTTTGGATATTTACGTTTTGCATCTTTCTTCTGTTTTGATCTTCCACACTTAGCAAAAGAACCGTCTTTCTTTTTACTTCCTATGTCTACCCATTTTTGAGCAAACCATTTATCAAGACCATTTTTTGCCATAACATTATGAATTCTTTCCGTAAGCTCTGCCAAAACCTTTTTTGGCTATTCTACAAACTCTGTTTCCAGATTTATATTCTATTCTTCCACCCATTCTTAAACCACCTCTTATTTTTCCAGATTGATCAATAAGTTTTTTATCTTTTTTTCTTTTTTTTAATTTTTCACCAATCATTTTTAATTTTTTTATTTCAGTTCCTGGTAAATCTTTTGCACTTCTAAATATAGGTGGGCTTCCTAAATCATCTACATTTTTAAAAGGACTTCCTTCTGCACCTGAATAAACTTTTTTAAAAATTTTATCTAAGCCTTTTTTTGTAACTTCTTCAATTGGTTTTTTTATAAGTTTAATAATAGCCATTAAAACTCTTTCGTAAATTTTTTTCTATTTTTTAAAATTCTACCACAACCTCTGGCGACACCACCTCTTAGCAGTCCTTGTCTTTTTAATCTAGCAGTTGCTTCCATCAAACCACCTTCAGCCTTACTGCCTCTGAAATCTTTTCTCTTTACACCAGATGGGTCTTTAATTTTTCCTGCACAAATTTTAGAAGCGTAGGCGTTAGCATATGCTGACGGATACACTTTAAATTTTCTCTTCGCTGCGGCTTTACCTCTAGGACATAGTTTAGTCATTATATGATCCTTTTTTTGTTTTTATTTTTTTTAACAGCTTTTTGCATTGGTGTTTCAGTTTTTTTAGCCATCATTTTTTTCTTACCTTTTTTCTTAGGTATGACACCTCTACCCATTAAAACATCTTTCATTGTAATTTTACCGTCTCCGGAATAATCAGGAAATGATCCACGTTTTAGACCAACTCTACCGCCTTTAGCTAAATTTTTTCCTTTGTTAAAACCAGATTCAGTTACTGGTTTATCATCCATTTTTTGAAGAGTTTGTCTTAACTTTCTTCTAAATGGCTCTATCTCCCTATCCATTTTTTGAAAGTCGCCTTTCATTTTACCTTTCATCTTTAATGTTTTTAAATTAACATCTTTAAGAGCTTTTTCTAAATTTGTTTTAGATACATTAGGTGAAACAGATGTAATAACTTCTGTGCCGGTAGTTTTTTGTGGCTTAAAAATTTTTTTACTAAAATATTCTAAAATTTTTTTACGCATTATTTTTTACCATTCCTAAATATTTGTGTGCCCTTTATACCATAAATGCTCGCCACGACAAGAATCCACAAATTTGTGAACCAGCTGGGCAGCTGCTGGAACTGGTCGAAGAACTCTTTTATCTTTGCAGANGCGCCNGGATCNTCCGAGAAGACACCCCAAGCNATCACCAAGATGGGCAATGTGAGCACGATCAAAACGAACTCGTCCTTCCAATCTGATTGTCTTGCTTCTAATAATTTACCTTGGTATTCGCTCTCACCTCTAGCCATTTTAGATGCATGCATGTGTTGAGCGTCAGCCATCGCCATCTTTGTTTCTTGTTTTTTCTTGTAGATGTGCGTTGCAGCGTTTAAGCCGAGCTTTAGTGCACTAAACCAAACCATATTAGTACGCTTTTGAGTTTCTTTTCTTTTCTGGCAACATTCTTTTCTGTCCGCCTACTGGCATTTCAGGTTTTCCTGTTGCAATGTAGTTAAATGCTTGGTCAGCAGTAGTTTTAGATCTAGGATCTATCTCAATACTCTGTTCTGCAACTTTAACTTCCTTAATTTTATCAAGTTTTTGCATTTATGCTCCTTTTTTTACTCCTTTTATAACACCTTTGTTCTTAGATGCATAGAATATCTTTTCACCCTTCTTTTTTCCATACTGTTTCTTCATAGATTTCATAATTTTTTTACCTTTTTTGTTTAATGGCATTATTTTTCACCTGTTACTATCGCTGCTTCCTTAACTCCTGTCTTTGCAAGGCTAACTCCAGCTCTTAATTTAGCTAAATCTTCGTTTTGATCCATTTTATCCTCTGCAATTTCACCTTGTTGCATTAATCTTGCTCTTGCAAGGTCTATTTGAGCTTCATCATTCTCTTTTTTACGCTCATTTTCCATCGCACGTAGGTCAACTTCACGTGATTTTAGTTTTAGAAGAGGGTCATTGTCAAATTGTGATGTAATTTGCTTTTCTTCCTTCATAAATTCTTCTGTCATTTCTGCAATTAACACAGATTTTCTAGCTTCAACTTGATTTGTAAGAGCTTGTAGCTCTGCTTGTATTTGTGGATTCATAGCAGCTTGTTGTTGCATCATCATCATTTGTTGTAATTGCTCTCTAAACTCTAATTGTACCTGTTCTTGTGCCATCAAACTAATATGTTCTAAAATATTTTTCTGTATTGCTGCCATAACTGCAGGATTATTTCTAACAATGTTAGTTGACATAAAATTTAAGTGAGCTGTGATGTGTGCTCTGTGGTCTTGACCAGGAAAAGCTTGAAAAGGTTTACCAGCTAACGCATTTATGTGTTCCATACTAGGGTCCATTGGTGCATTTGGTGCTGGTGCAGGTAGAACTGCGTCTACATTTTTAACACCGATCGCTTCATACATGTTTCTATAAATTTGATACATGTTATGTAGCTGTGGATTTGATGTTGCAATCTGTAACTGTGTTTGAGCCAAAGTAATTCTTTGCGACATTGAAAAAATATTTGGATCTGCTACTGGCACAACATCTATTCTATCGTCAAAGTCTGTTTGTTTTACATTTCTTGCACCACCTACAACATCGTAAGGGTACTCTGGTGGTAAATATTGTGACACAACTTTTGCAAGTAATTTAAATTCATCTTTCATAGCTGCGTAACATCTTTTGTGTATCGCTGACATTACTCTTGAACCACGTTCTAATAATGCAACTGTTGTTCCTACAGCTGCTGCTTGGTTACCATCNCCNACTTGCATATCAGCNATNGCNGCNAATCTTTGACCTGCTTGNACAACNATNCCTAATAAATTTAATAATGTTTGAGATGGNTCTTTGTANGGTAATGGAAANAATGCATCNCNTAAATNATCCACCTGGTGCATCNACATCTTTAAANTCACCTGGTTGTATTGGNGNTGCTTCATCTCTAACTCTAACGCCTCNTTGTTTAAATCCTGCAGGTAAGTTTGATAANGTTCCTGCGTCTAATAATTGACGGAGAGCCGCCGTTGCGGTACGGCTCAATCCGCCAATCATATGAATGAGTCCAAAGCCATAAAATCCTAGTCCTGGCAGAAATTTGAAGTGGACGAAATATTGGATCTTATTTTTCTTTAGATCATTGGGCGCATAGTTTCTCCGTATGGAGAGTACTACTCGGCTGCCTTCTTCTACAGTTACAATGTAGGGCAATTTTATTCCTGTTGGCTCACCGTTAGAACCAACCTCTTCGAAACCTTCTAAGTCTAAATTTACATGACACTCTAACAGAGTGTACATTGTTTCTTGTTTACCAACTTTTTTAGTTCCATCTAATTCTTTTTCTTTTTTCTCTACAGTATTTTGTTCAACGTTTCCTGGAGGAGATAATTCTATGTCTCTATAAAAACCATTAACCTGTTGTTTTCTTAATTCATTTTCAGACATTTTAATAACGTGTATGACTGATTCTGCATCATCTAAACTAGTTGCAGTATACGGAACAACTAATTCATCTGCTGGTACAAATTTAGATACAACTCTAGCCATGGGCACATCGTAATAAACTTTTTTAAATGTAGATCCTGAAAGTGGTAAATGAAATAACATAGAGTCAAACTCTGCTTCATATTCTTTCATCTGATCCATAATTAAATAGTTCATGAAATCTTTTACACGAGTTGCTTGTTGTTCTGTTTGTGGATTTTTAACACCTATAACTTGTGTTCTTACAGGTCCGTCTGCTGGTAATAATTCTTTATAAGCTTGTGCTTGGAATTGTGTAACAGCCTCTGCTAATACTGGGTGCGTTGCACCTGATGCACCTTGAAAAGGTTCTGTTCTGTTTTCGTATTTAAATCCAAGAAGATCTAAACCTGTTGTGTAAGATTGTTCCCAATCTTTTCTTGACGCTTTGTAGTCCATGTAATTTTGCACCATGTCATTGCCTACAGGTTCTAAAACATCGTCTGGTAAAAGTTCTGCTAAATTATCAAAATGACTTTCTGTGCCCGGTATATTTATAGCTCCCGGTTCATAATCAATAGTGGCACCACCGTCTTCTTCTGGTATTACTTCTACTGGTCCTCTTGGGTCTTGTTGTTCTTGTTCCTGAACAGCTATTTCTTGTAATTCCGCGTCTGAAGGAATTTCTTCTTTGTTCCTAGTGTTCGGGAGTCCTTTGTCTATTTCTGCCATTTAATACTCCTATATGTTTCTAGCACGGTTTTTTAAAGACTGCAACCCTTGTGAATCAGGATTCATTGATTCTACCTGTGGGCCCTCATCTATACCACCAGATAAACCAGCAATACCACCGCCTGCAAAAGGCGTTAGTTGTGGTCCTCTTTCTTGTATTAGATTAAGATAGTCTTGTTCAAGTCCAGATATTTTATCTGCAAGTTTTTGTTTACCAATATCTCCTTGTAAAAATCTACCAAAAAAATTGTCTTGAACTGATCGTGCTTTTTCAAGATCAGCAAGTATATTTGCAGCTTTAAGGTCTTGTTGTGTTTCCTGAAATTTACCTGATGCCATATCTCCAAGAATAGTATCCTCCATACCACTAGATCTATAATTTTTAATAATATTATCTAAATTTAAAGTTTCATCTTTTAATGCTTGTTCTGTTCTTACGGCTTGATCTGTTTGTAACATTTCATCATCTGGTGACATATCTGGTGACATAAACGTATCTTTAGGTTGTTCTCTTAAAGCTTTAACCTGATCTTTTAAATTACCAACTTTTAAATCTTGTTTTAAAATAGTATTTAATTGATTAGTTTGATTTAATACGTTTGCAAAGTTACCCAGTTGTTCGTCGCTATAACCAAGACCACTAAATCTTTTAAACAATTCTTTTTGTGGATCTATCTTTGTTTTTTCTCCAAGTGCATAATTAAATATACTATCGCCAACAGCTTCTTTAAAAGTTTTACCAGATGTTAACATGTCATAACCAACAAACCCTGCCTCTGTTGCAGCTGTAAAAGCTATTGCAGCAGGTCCAAATAAATTTCGTAACGCAAAAGCACTTTTGATTCCTGCACCTGTTCTTAAAATTTGTTTTGCAAGAGCTCCTTCTGGAGCTCCTTCTTTTACACCTGTTTTAATTATTTGTTCTAATTTATTTCGTCCTTTGATTGCGCATTCAGTTGGACCACCGTTACTTAATAAAATTCTACCACCTGCTGATTTACCACAGCCAAGTTTTTCTAACATGCTTAAAACAGGTTGTATTTGTTTTGTAATAGCTTTTTCTTGAGATTGTAAAGATTTAAAAGACACATTTGCTTTTTGAAAGTCTGATTGTAGGTTTGGATCATTTATAAATTTAAANACTCTATCATATATTTCACCAAAGTTTTTTTGAGATAAATCTGTTTTTAAACTAAAAGGCTCTGCACCATAGTCTATAATTTTACCAGTCTTTGTAATACCACCAAACTCTTTTGGTAAATAACTTTGTAAGTTTACAATTGCCTCCAGTGCTTCTTTATTTTTTGTTGCATATGCTTGACCTANAGCTTTATCNAATTGTGCTTTGAAAGCACGTTGNTTTAAAAATTCAGGTATNGGTCTAACTCTAATTAAATCTTTAGGAGATACCCCTTCTTCTAATTGTCTAAGAAAATTTAAAGGGACAACGTGATCTAAATTAGCTGCAAAAAATTTACCATATTGTGTTTTTTTAATTTTTTTATTTAAAGCATAAAAGTCATCTAATTTTTTTAAAATAGGTTTTAGATTTTCATCACCTTTGTAAGCGTCTATCACTAAATTTTTTACTCTATCTTTTAACGGAACTTTAGTATTTTTTATAGAATCATGCACAGCATCAAGTTGATTTATATTAAAATCTTTTAAATACACGGCACCTTGACCACCAACTCTTTTATAAATATCTGTGTATAAACCCTGTAAATTTTTAACAACAGAACTTTGAGGTATTTTTAACGCTCTACCAATTTCTTCTATCGTTGCATTTTTATTATTAAGTAAATAATTAAATACCTCTGATTTTTTACTTCCAATGTTTTTTAATTGTGTCTTAGCAGATTCAACACCAGCTTTCTGCATAGCAAGAGTTTTTGAATATTTTTTAAATAAATCTGTTTTTTTAAATTGATTAAGTTCTGTTTTTAAATCTTTTAATGAACCAAAAGTTGATTTTTTACCTGCTTTTCTATATGGTTCTGCTGTGTAACTTAACCCAGGTGTAAAATTACCTGCTTGTGTTTTAAAAACTTTAAATTTAACACCTTTATCATCAAGTTTATTTACTCTATTTAATTTTTCTACTTTTTTGTTTAATTCTTTTAGAGCAAGTCTATCATCTGAAGAAACGGTAGCACCTGTTTTTTTCTTGCTTTTAAATTTTTCAAAAGTAAATTGTTTTAAAAGTGGACCATAGTCTTGTTGATTTATTTGAAAACTACCGCCAGGTCTTTTACCAGTCATTTCTTTTATTTTATCTTTCAAAGCAGACATGCTTTCAAAGTTGGTGTTTTCATCTTTTATTAATTGATTTAAAGCCTCTGGAATACTACCATATTTAAAACCAATTCGTCCGCCATCAGCTTGATTAAATCTTTGACTTGCATCTTGAAACATTTCTCTGTCTAATGCTTTCTGTGGTCTATCTATTTTATCTGCTGTTGTAACTTCACCCTCGTCAAACAATTCCATCAACTCTATAATTTTAAAATCTTTCATTATTCTCCTAACATGTAGGCAACACCACCACTTGCTTTTTTAATTTTCTTTTGAGGTATATCTGATGCCTCTTCTATAATTTCTTTTTTAATTATGTCACTAATCTCGTCAGCATCTGCCGGTGTGCCATCCATATCAAATTCTACTTTGTATTCATCATACTCATCTGCTGGTGTTCCTTTTGTTCCTTCATCAGCCATACTTTTTCCAGGTTTGTATTCCATAACAGTTCTATCATTTATTGTGTCAAAAGTTTTTTCATCTGCAACTCCAACACCTCCCTTTTCTTTTACAATCTGCATCTCACCTGTTCCAATGTCTTCTGTTAATGTATACTCAGACCCATCTTTACCTTTGTAATTATATTCATTAACTCTTTCTTTAGGTTTTACTTTTGACTCTTTACCTAATTTTTTAATTTTATTTGCAAGATCAAAAAAATATGATGGTGGTGTATTAGCTACATCTTTAACAGATTCTTTTACGACCTGCTTAGCAGCTTCTTTTTTAGGCACTCCAATTAAACCAGATTTGATTGCAGTTATTAATGCTGCAAGACCACCAGCAGTTTTTAAAAATAAACGTTTGCTCGGACTACCAACTTTAAATCCTGCACGTCCACCTGATGCCATGCCCTCGATCAATGGTTCACCACGTTTTAATGTATTAATTACATCTTTATAACTCATGCCATAGTTATCCATGACGTAAGGAATCTGACCTGATTTACCAGAACCTAATATCATTTGAATATCTTTATCAGTTGCATTACCAAATTTTTTAAAATCAGATACTAATTTTTCTACGCTGTAGTCTCTTGGAGCTACACTTTTTATACCCATCTCTTCATCAAATTTAGCTCTCATCGCAAGTGGTATTGCTTCTTCTCCTTCTGCAGTTCTAGTGGGAAATTTTTTCATTAATGCAAATTCTCTTGCAATATCTGGATCTCTTAATAATTGATTTTTAATACCTGTAAAGTCGCCTTTCTCTGTGGCTTCTTTTATATTTTTATCAATAGATTTTTGT
>FUFK010068140.1_pt1 | contig 12000 bp, 15 predicted proteins | sample 1021851 | NCBI WGS metagenome assembly FUFK01 (sample SAMEA51879418, study PRJEB19060) | metagenome
ACAAGAGAAAGTTTTAGAAAAAGATTAAGAAATGGTGATCTAGATGATAATGAAATTGAAATTGCTGTAAGTGATACTGGATCTAATGGAGCTTCTTTTGAAATACCCGGAATGCCTGGTGCAAATGTGGGAATGATCAACATTGGTGAAATGATAGGTAAATCAATGGGTAATAAAGAAAAGAAAAAGAAAATGTCAGTTAAAGAGTCTCATGAAATTTTAATTAATGATGAATCTGATAAATTAATTGAACAAGACAAAATTATTAAAGCTGCAAAACTGTCAACTGAAAATAATGGAATAGTTTTTCTTGATGAAATTGATAAAATTTCTGCTAGAACTGACAGAGTTGGTGGAGATGTTTCTAGAGAAGGTGTCCAAAGAGATTTATTGCCTTTAATTGAAGGGACAACCGTAAATACTAAGCACGGTCCAATTAAAACAGATCATATTTTATTTATTGCATCAGGTGCTTTCCAGCTTGCTAAACCTTCTGATCTACTTCCTGAGTTACAAGGAAGATTACCTATTAGGGTTGAACTTGAAGCTTTAACTAGTGAAGATTTTAAAAGAATATTAAGAGAACCCGATTTTAGTTTAATCAAACAGTATGTAGCTCTTTTAAAAACAGAGAATGTTGATCTTGAATTTTCAGATGATGGTATAGACGCTATAGCCAATATTGCATCAGAGATAAATGCAACGGTCGAAAATATTGGAGCCAGAAGATTACACACAATAATCGAAAAAATTTTAGATGAAATTAGCTTTACTGCAACAGATCGTGCTGGGGAAAAAATTGTTATCAACAAAGAATATATTGATAAAAATTTAGATAATCTGGTTAAAGACACCGATCTTTCTAAATTTATACTTTAAAAGTTATAAATAATTTAGCTCTTTCATTTCTATTTCAAATTCTTTTTCAATATTATCGATATTTTTTTTTTGCAATTTTTCTTTCCAGTCATTTTTTGGACCTAGATTAAAAAAGTCTTTTTTCAAATTCGTTTGATGATCGTATACGTTTTCATTAAAATACCCTTTATTTTCAGCTTCTTTGAGCTTTTCGAAAGAAGTATTTTTTGAAATTTGAATTAAATTTTCATCTGATAAATTAACTTTAAAAAAAGTTTGAAGATATTTGTAAACTTTCTCTATTATTTTAGTTGGATCTTTTAATAAACTTTCATATTTAATTAATAAATGGTTTTTAGGAAATTTTTTCCAAGAGTTATAATGTAATCTCCATGATGATATAAAAGTGGGTGGTATATTTTTGTTCATATCTAAAAGCCATTTATTTTCATTCATCAAAAACTCTACTGCTTTTTCTTCATTAATAATTGAATAATGTTCTTTTATAGAGGAAACAACATTTCTTGGATCTCTTACAATTTGTATAACACCAGCAGTATTTTTTAAATTTGAAAAACTATATTTTCCAAAATTACAAAAAATATTATGGGTTTTAAAGATTCTTATTTTTTTTTGTAAGTTGATAACATCTTGAGACAAATTCCAATTTTTTACTATTTCTTCAACATTTTCGGGATTTTTAGTTAGTTCTTTAAAATAAACTAATTTAGGATAATTTTTAATCTCTGAAATTTTCTCTAAGGGATTATCTTTTGAAATTTGATTAAAAAACAAAATTTGACTTGCAATTGTTCTTAACCAGGTATTTCCACTTTTAGGGTAAGAGGTTAACCAGATAATCATAAATAACCCAAATCTATCATGTCTTTTTGAAAAGAGGTTTCAATTTTATTTAAATCATTTTTATTTAGTAATTTTCTCCAGTCATTTTTAGGTCCAAGATAAAAAAAATTTTTTCTTTTGCCAGTTTTGCTTTCAATAACTGCCTCAGTAAATGTTTCTTTCTGTTCTTTAATTCTCATATTCTCAAATTCAGTTGATTTAATTGCCCTATTTAACTTAATGATATCAATATCTATATTTGCACCTAATGATTTTAAAAATTTGAGAACTTTTAACATAACTGATTTTTTTTTATTTATTAAATCTTCATATTTAATAAGTAAATAATTGGTTTTTTGTTCTAATTTTCTCCAGGAATTAAAATGAAAACTCCATGATCCAACAAATACTTTTGAATTTAAATCTGTTTTGGCCATAAATTGTTCTTTGTTAAGCATCGTTTTAATTGCTTCATCGATAGTATAATCATAATGATGAGCTAAGGATGAAACTACGTTCCTAGGATCACGAACTATATGAATTACACCCAATGTATTCTTTAAATCTGTGAAATCGCTATGATAAACCTTTGCATATGAACTATGGGTTTTAAAAAATTTTAAATTTCCTTTTTCTCTATTAATTAATTCTTGAGCTTTAATAAAATTTTCAAACACCTCTTTTTCATCATTAATATCTACTCCAACAGACAATAAATGACTTAAAAGAGGAAATTGTGTTATTTTGTATAAGTTTTCAAAATTAAATTCTCCATTATTAGAAAAAAAATACGAACTCAAAATAGATCTTAAAAGAGTATTTCCACTTTTAGGATAGGAAGCAAGCCAAACAATCATTTAATTTTATTTTTTTTTAAAAATATATAAAAAGCACCCTCACCACCATCTTCAATCGGTGCTTCTTTAAATTGAATTATTAATTTCATTAACTCAGTATTTTTTTTTATATACTCTGGAACAGAATATTTTAAAATACCTAAATCCTTTGAAATATATGGATTTCTCTCATTATTAGAGTGAAGACCCTTACCAGTAACCACTTTTATTAAGTTTATATTGTTTTCAAAACACTCTTTAATAAATTCTTCTATTTTTTTATTTGCATCATCTAAAGTATATCCATGTAAATCAATATCTAAAATTTTAGTAGTCTTTCTTTTTTTAATGTAATTGTCTTTATCAATTAACTTTTCTTTACTAGATAAAAAATTTTCCCAATCTTTTTTATCTTTATCTGAAAAATTTTTATTCAATTATGTTAATATGTTAACAAGCTGCCAATTAGGATTAGTTGACGTAGTATCTCTTGAAAATACCCACGTATCATAGATTTTTTTAATTTTTTCTGGATCTCCTGAAACAATTTTCTTGTCTGCATCCCTTATGCAAGTAATTACCTCGGCTATAAAATCTACAGTCACATTAAGAATTTTTCCTACTTTTTTGTGTTCTTTTATAGTTGCTGAATTTACACCAATAAATGTGATTTCAGCAAAATGTCCTCGGGAACTTCTTTCTTTTAAAGCTCTGTTAAATTGATTATAAATCTCATTGTTTAGTAATGGTCTGCTCGTTGTTATTTTATTATCATTATCACTAAAATCAGTTATTACTGTTTCGTAAGCAATTTTAGCACCTTTCAAAAATTCTTTCTGATCGTTTTGATCAAATTTATCGTTTGGCTTTTTAGTTAAGTCAGGATTTAAATTTTTAATCACTTCTTTAAATTGGGGCGGAGCTTTTCCCTCAAATCCTGTTCTTTTGCCTAGAATTCCCCTTAATCTTAAAAAAATGAAACCAGCAATCATTGCCAATAAAATTATATCAATATACTCAAAACTATAACTCATACAGTAATAGTAATTACTCTGTTGATTAATTTCAACCAGCAATTTAGATTAAGGACAAATGAACTCAATATTTTTATTAATAATCTTAATTCCAGTTATTGAAATTTATCTTTTAATTAAGATAGGTTCGGAAATAGGAGCAATTACGACCATTTTACTTATTTTGACAACCGCTATTATTGGAGTTTACTATGCAAAATATGAAGGTCTAAATACTTTAAAGTCAGGATTTCAACAATTAAGTAGAAATGAAACGCCTGCATATGAAGTAATTTCTGGAGCAGTTATAGCTTTTGCTGCTTTGCTTTTAATTTTACCTGGGTTTATCACGGATACTCTTGGATTTTTACTTATTTTCCCACCAAGTAGAAATTTACTATTTAAAAAATTTACAAAAAAATTTAAACAAAAAGATGTAAAAAAAAATAATTTCATTGATGGTGAATTTGAAGATATAGATGACGAAAATGACAGAAAAATTTAAAATACTTGGCAAATATATAAAAGACCTATCTAGTGAGACACCAAACATTGAAACATATTTATTTGTTAAAGAAAGAATTGCAAAATATCAACTTGGAATTGATATCAATTCTAAAGCTTTAAAAAATAATATGATTGAAGTTAATACAACTTTTAAGTTTGGAGACCCGGATAAAAATAACAAAAAATCTTATTTTGAGATTGTATATGCAACAATAGTTAGAATTAATGAAGAAATAAAAGAAAAAAAAGATTTAGAAAGAATAATTTTATGTGATGTTCAAAATAAAATTTATCCTGATATAGAAAAGTCACTGTTAGACCTTTTACACAACTCTGGATATCCAGGAATAAAATTCGAAAAAAAAATAGATTTCGAAAGTCTTTATAATCAAAAGATTAATTAAAATTATTCTTTTTTAAGTTTTCTTTTAAATAACTATCATGCTTTCTTATTTCCTCTAAATTTGGTTTAATTACTTTTTTAAAATAATTAATTTCTGTATTTTTTATTGTTTTTTTTTGTTCATTTGCATTATTAAAATTTAATGTTGGTTCTCTTTGATCAATTAAATTAATGTAAACTTTGGCTAATAAATCACAATCAATTAAAGCTGTATGCTTTTTCCTCCTCGAATTATCAATTCGATATCTCTTGCACAAAGCATCTAGGCTTACTGGTGAGCCTGGAAATTTATTTCTGGCTAAGACTAATGTATCGATTACTTCATTAGAAATTTTGCTATTTCCCATTAACGATATTTCATTATTTAAGTGAGCAAGATCAAATTCTGCATTATGAATAATTAATCTTTTTTCTTTAATAAATTCCAAAAACTCTTCAGCAACTTGATGAAACTTTTTTTTATCTGACAAAAATTCATTTGTATATCCATGGATTTCAAGTGCTTTTTCTGAAACTTTTCTTTCTGGATTTAGATAACAATGAAATTTTTTTTTAGTTGGTACTAAGTTGTCTAGTTCAATACAGCCGATTTCTACAATCCTATGGCCTTCGGACACTGATATTCCAGTTGTTTCTGTATCAAGAACTATTTCTTTCATTTACATAATTTTACTTAAAATTAATTTTATACCAATATTAACAGATTTTTTTGTAAATTCATTTTTAATTATAAATTGAGCTTTTCTTTTTTTGTAAGCAGATGAAAACTGTATTTTATTAAATTTATTAAATAATTTCATATTAAAATTTTTTCTTTTTTTTAATTTTTTTAAGATGTCTTTTTTTTTTGAATCTACAAATATTAAAACATCTCCTTCTTTATTAAGTTTATTCTCAAGTAATAAAGGAACATCTAGTATAACAAATTTTTTCTTTTTATTTTTTTCCAAAAAAAAATTCATTTTTTTTCTTACTTCTGTATGGACTATATTAATTATTTTTTTAAGGTTGCATTTTTTTTGTAATATTGCTTCTGTAACTTCTTTTTTTTCTATAGGAAATGATTTTATATTTTTGGGTAATAATTTTTTTAATTTTAAAAATATTTTTTTATTTTTTTTATAAAGTTTTGCCACTTCAAAATCTGCATCAAATACAGGATAGCCAAATTTACTTGCAACATAACTCTTGCCTGAACCAATATTACCTAAAATTCCAATTCTAATCATTTTGTAAAAGTTTAAAAGTGTCGGTATTTATTTTTGGTTCAATTCCATGCCACAATTTAAATGCCTCTAAAGCCTGATAAATAAACATTAATTTTCCATTTTCTGATTGATTGCCAAATTTTTTTCCTTCTTTTAAAAAACTAGTTTCACTTGGATTATAAATCACATCATAAAATAATTTATTGTCCCCAACGTTAGAAAAATTAAGATTTATAGCTTCGTTGTTAAGACCAAGGCTCGTAGCATTAATTACCATATCAAACTTTGGTATATTCCCCCAATTAATAACATTTATCATTTTAAATTGAGACTTTAAATCGTCTGCTTTTTGCCTGGTTCTGTTGGAAATAATTATTTCTGAAACATTCATTTTGTTTAAAGCAAAAATTATAGAAGGAACAACTCCTCCGGCTCCTAGAATTAAAATTTTTTTACCTTCAATATTATAATTTAAATCTTTAATTGCCTTAGTAAAACCAGGTATATCTGTATTATGTCCTACCAAAATACCATCAGTTAAAATTATAGTATTAACTGATTGTGTTTGTTCTGCCTCTTGGCTTAATCTGTCTAAATAAGGAATTACTGCTTTTTTAAATGGAACGGTAACGTTGATGCCTTCTATTTTTTTTTCTTTAACCGCAGAAATTATAGTTTGTAAATCTTTCTCATCAATTTTTTTTTTATCATAAATAGCGTCAATATTGTTTTCTTTAAGCCAATAATTGTGAAGTTTGGGTGATAAAGAGTGATTGATAGGGTTCCCAATTACAAAATATTTTTTCATCACAATGAGCTTATATATTCCTTAATTTTTTTAACAGGTAAACCCATAATTGTATCTTCATCGCCTTCTATGCTTGCAAACAAACTTCTTCCCTCTCCTTCTATTTGGTAGACATTGTATGCATAAAGGGTTGCATCGGGTATTTTAGATAAATAATTTTTTAATTCATCATCGGTAAAATTTTTCATAGTTAATTTTGCTTTATCAGTATAATTCCAAATCATAGATCCATTTTTAGATATACAAACAGAACTAATTAAAAAATGAGATTTACCATTGAGCTTTCTTAATATTTCCATTCCCTCTTCTCTGCTTTCTGGTTTAGATATCAGTTCGCCCTCTAAATCTATTACACTATCTGCTCCTAACACTATTTCGTCATTTTTTTTCATGCTAACTTTGTTTGCTTTTAATTCAGCTAAATTTTTTGAAATTATTTCAGAACTTGCTTGTTCTTTTAATAAACTTTCTTTAACGGGCTCTTCATCTACATTTGAAGGCTCAACAATGCATTTAATATTATTTTTATCTAAAATTTCTTTTCTAACCTTGCTTTTTGAAGCAAGAATAATTTTATTTAACATTGTTTAAATATATTTCGTGGATTTTAATTATAGAAGCTGCTGTTTCTTCGACTGACTTTCTCGTTACGTCTATAAGAGGCCATTTATATTTTTGAAATGTTTTTTTTGCCTCTAAAACCTCCTTTTTAATATTTTCTAAATTTGTATATTCAATATTTTCTGTTTCTTTCAAAGAATTCATTCTGTTTTTTCTTAAATCAGCTAGTCTTTCCGGCTCAGTACTTAGTCCCACAACACATGTCATTTGTGGATTTTTTTTAAGGGAATCTGGTAAAGAATTTTCATTGACTAACGGAATGTTTGATGTTTTAAAACCTTTGTTGGCTAAGTAAATAGATGTTGGTGTTTTACTTGTTCTGCTTACACCCACAAGAATAATATCTGATTTGTTTACTTCGTTTATTAAATTTCCATCATCATGATTCATTGTAAATTGAATTGCTTCAATTCTGTCATAATACTCTTCATTCAATATATGTTGACCGCTTGGCTCATGTGTTGCTCTTTGATTTAATATTTTTGAAAAATTCAGAATTAAATTTCCTAAAACACCAAAACATGGAATATTTTTATCTTCGCTCGCGTTCGCAAGGTATTTGGCCAAGTTGTTATCCACGATTGTATACAAAATTATTGAATTTTCATTTTTTTTTGCATCCTCCAGAATTTTTAAAATTTGATTTTCTGTTCTTGTAAAAGAGTAAGAATGAACCTTATATTCTATATTCAAAAATTGAGCCTTCAGAGCTAAAAATATTCTTTCTAAAGTCTCGCCAGTTGAATCAGAAATTAAATATATTTGATATGTATTACTCATGAATAAATTGTTAATAAATTTGTAATATTTTAATTAAATTACACAATTTAAAATTTTTTAAATTAACCTTGTAAAAACTGCTATTTATTAACATTAATAATAAATAGGGTAAAACAATCCACAAAAATTAATATGGTTAAAAAAGCTTCATTTTAAACAATTTTATTCAAATAACTTGTTGGTAAATTGTGAATATAATGTTTATAAAAATTAATCACCTTTATTCACAAGATATATTACAACTACAATAATTAATAATACTTATTTATGAAACCTTTAAACAAAGTAATAATTAACAAAGATACTTCGTTCAATCCTATATGGATTATGAGACAGGCTGGTAGATATTTGCCAGAATTTAGAGAAATAAGAAAAGAAAATCCTAATTTTATTAATTTGTGTTTAAATGATGATTTATCCTCAGAAATAACTCTACAACCATTAAAAAGATTTGATCTGGATGCTGCAATAATATTTTCAGATATCTTAATGCTTCCTTATGGATTAGGTCAAAAAGTAGAATTTGAAAAAAACTTTGGGCCAANATTAGGGGAACTAAATCTAAATGAAATTGCTAGGACTGATGAAATTGACTTTGTAGAGAAAATACACCGTGTNTATAAAGCATTAAAAAAAGTTAGCTCAGACTCTANTTTAAAAAATAAAAATACTATNGGATTTANNGGTGCTCCATGGACANTATTAGTTTATATGATTAATCAACAATCGCCTAAAAAAAATTTGAAAAAAGATTTTTTTAAAGATGAGTTTTTAATAAACAGAATATTGTTAATTATTGAAAAATTTTTAAAAGTTCATATAAAAAATCAAATTGATAACGGTGCAAATGTAATTCAAATTTTTGATAGTTGGGCAGGTTTATTAGATGAAAAAGATTTACCTAATTATGTTTATTCTCCGACTTTAAATTTAGTCAATTATGTAAAATCTTTGAATGTGCCGGTTATATGTTTTCCCAGAGAAATTAAAAATTATAAAGAGTTTTGTGATATTGTTAAACCTGATGCTGTGAGTATCGACTATAATATTGACCCAAAAAAAATACTTAGAGATATAAGCATACCTATACAAGGAGGTTTAGACCCAAAAATTTTGTTAACAGATAAAGAAACATTAAAAAAAGAAGCCTTTAATTATTTAGAAATTTTTCGAGATCACCCATATATATTTAATCTCGGCCATGGTATTTTGCCTGAAACAAATCCAGAAATGCTTGAAAATTTAATTAAAATTGTAAAAGATTTTAAATGATTGAAAAAAATCACCCACCTATAAAATACGGCAACACAGGAGTTCTTATAGTTAATTTGGGCACACCTGATTCTACTAATTGGTTTGATATAAGAAAATATTTAAAAGAATTTCTTTCTGACAGAAGAGTAATTGAAGTAAATCCTTTAATTTGGCAAATAATTTTGAATTTGTTCATTTTAAATTTTAGACCCTCTAAAACTGCTAAAGCATATAAAGAAATTTGGATGAAGGANGAAAATATTTCGCCACTTCTTTATTATACAAAAAAGCAAAGTGAGAAAGTTTCAAATTCACTATCAAAAGAAAATATTATCATAGATTTTGCTATGAGATATGGAAATCCGAGCATTAAGAGCAAAATTCATAAATTGCATAAAATGGGCTGNGAAAATTTGGTNATACTTCCTCTTTANCCNCANTATGCNGCAGCTACAACAGCAACAGTTTGTGANGANGTNTACAGNACTTTAATGAAAATGAGGTGGCAACCGTCCTTAAAAATAATTCCTCATTACGAATCNGACCCACTTTATATTGATGCGCTTGTTAATTCGATTAATAAAAAAATAAATGAAATCAGCTGGAAACCAGATCTAATCATAGCTTCTTATCATGGGATACCAAAAAAATATTTTGATAAAGGNGATCCTTATCATTGTTATTGTCATAAAACGACAAGACTAATTTCGGAAAAATTTAGTTCAGTTAAAATTAAAACTACATTTCAGTCAAGATTTGGTCCACAAGAATGGCTTCAACCATATACTGACAAGACTTTAGAAAATTTGCCTAAAGAGGGCGTTAAGAATGTCCTTACAATTTGTCCAGGGTTTGCATCTGATTGTGTAGAGACTTTAGAGGAAATAAAAATTCAAGCTAAAGAAAGTTTTTTAAATTCAGGAGGAGAAAATTTTGATATGGTCCCCTGCTTAAATGACAATAATGATCATATAACTTTATTAAACTCCCTAATTGAAAGAAACATCTAATATATGAATTCGTATTTATTATTTAAATCTTTACATTTAATCGCTGTTGTTTCTTGGATGGCTGGCCTTTTATATCTTCCTAGAATTTTTGTTTACCATGTTGAAAATAAAGAAAAAAAAGAAGCAACCGATATCTTTGAAGTGATGGAAAAGAGATTATTTTTTTATATTATGCGTCCTGCAATGATTTTTACTTGGGTTTTTGGATTAGTATTAATTTATCTAAATGGAATAGACACATTCTCTCAATTATGGTTTCAAATAAAGATTGTCTTAGTAATATTATTATCAGCATATAATGATTATTTAGGAAAATGTCTTGTAGCTCTAAAAAATTCTACAAATACAAGATCTGCAAAATTTTTTAGGATAATTAATGAAATACCTACGGTTATCTTAATTATCATTGTATTTTTAGCTATTTTTAAGCCAATCTAGGGTTGAAATAACAACAGTAGTATATATATTATAACTATCTGATAAGTCCTTATCAAAAAATTAATCATGAATATTCAAGAATTAAAACTAAAATCGTCTGAACAGCTTATTACTCAAGCGGAAGAGCTTGGTATAGAAAATGCAAGCACATTGAGAAAGCAAGAAATCCTTTTTGCCATTCTTAAGAAAGTTGCGGAAAAAGAAGAAATCACTGGCGTAGGTGTTTTGCAGCTATTACAAGATGGCTTTGGTTTTCTAAGGGCAATGGAATCAAATTATCTCCCTGGACCAGATGACATTTATGTAAGCCCAAGTCAGATTAGAAAATTTGGTTTAAGAACTGGGGACACGGTTGAAGGACCAGTAAGAGCACCTAAAGAAGGAGAAAGATATTTTGCGTTACTTCAAGTAAGTAAAATTAATTTTGAGGAACCTGAAAAAACTAGACACAAAATTGCATTTGATAACTTAACACCCTTATATCCTAATAAGCAGTTGGTGATGGAAGTTGAGAAAACTAAGGTAGAAAAAAAAGCAGATCTTACACCAAGGTTGATTGATTTGGTAAGCCCAATTGGAAAAGGTCAAAGATCTATAATTATTTCTCCACCAAAAGCAGGAAAAACAATGATTTTACAAAGTATAGCAAATTCAATAGCAAAAAATTATCCAGAATGTTATTTGATTGTTTTATTAATAGATGAGCGACCAGAAGAAGTAACAGACATGCAAAGAACGGTAAAAGGTGAAGTTATTAGTTCTACATTTGATGAGCCTGCTCAGAGACACGTTGCTGTAGCTGAAATGGTTATAGAAAAAGCTAAAAGATTAACTGAGCACAAAAAGGATGTAGTAATTTTATTAGACTCAATAACAAGATTGGGTCGAGCCTATAATGCGGTAATTCCAAGCTCTGGTAAAGTTTTAACTGGAGGTGTCGATGCAAATGCTCTGCAAAGACCAAAAAGATTTTTTGGAGCAGCTAGAAACATTGAAGAAGGTGGATCATTAACAATTATCTCAACGGCCTTGATTGATACAGGTAGCAGAATGGATGAGGTAATTTTTGAAGAATTTAAAGGAACAGGTAACAGTGAAACTGTTTTAGATAGAAAAATTGCTGATAAAAGAATTTATCCTGCAATTGATATTACAAAATCAGGAACAAGAAGAGAAGAGCTACTTTTTGAAAAAGATGATCTTCAAAAGATGAATGTTTTAAGGAGAATTATAGCGCCTATGGGTACAATGGATGCTATTGAGTTCATAAGTTCAAAACTAAAAGATACTAAAAATAATTCAGAGTTTTTTAATTCAATGAATAAGCCCGCATAAAAACTTCTTTCAATTTATGAAATGAGTGAAAATATTATTAAGCTTCAAAAACTTTTTTCAGAACATTTGATGTAATCTCATAACAT
>FUFK010014259.1_pt1 | contig 11994 bp, 10 predicted proteins | sample 1021851 | NCBI WGS metagenome assembly FUFK01 (sample SAMEA51879418, study PRJEB19060) | metagenome
GGCGCGGCCGACCACCAGCAGATCAGAGCCGCCGGCGAGGGCATCGCCCGGCGAGGCGGCACGCGCCTGGTCATCGTCGTTGTCGCCCGAGAACCGAATGCCCGGCGTGACTCGGGTGAGGCGCGGCGCGTAATGGTGTGCCTCTTCGAGGTCGCCAACGGCGCACACGATGCCCGAGCATCCCGCCTCGGCAGCGAGCATGACCCGCTTCGGCATGATGTGAGGTGGAGCATCGCCGTCGCTCGTGAGCACCGTGATGGCGAGCGACTGGGGTGGCTCCAGGCCGGCGTTGTGAGCGCCTTCCCCGAGTCCCTGGACACCGGCCCGCAGCATGTCGACCCCACCGTGAGCGTGCATGGTGAGGTACTGCACCCCAAACGCACCGAGAACGCGAGCGGCCTTGCCGACCGTCGTGGGGATGTCGTGCAGTTTGAGATCGAGAAAGATCTTGTACCCGAGATCGGAGATCGCACCGATCGCCTCCGGGCCGGCGGCGGAGTAGAGCTCGAGACCGATCTTGGCCACCCCGAAGTAGTCCTTGAACGTGCGGCCGAGCCGAATCGCGGCGACGAGATCGTCGACGTCGAGCGCGAGCGCCAGCCGATCCCGGATGGCCGGGTCGATCTCCGTTCCCGTTGCGTTGTCAGTCATGTGCTCCTCCGATCAACTCCGCCACGGACTCAACGCCGTGCCGTTGACACCACTGTTCAAACTCGCCGAGGATCCGCCGGGGTGCCCGGGGATCTGCGAACGTCGCCGTGCCGACCTCGACCGCCGATGCCCCGGCGAGCAGAAACTCTACGACATCGGTTCCGCTCGACGTGCCGCCCACACCGACGATCGGGAGGTCGGGCAGCGCCTCGTGCACATCGAAGACGGCCCGAACCGCCACCGGGTGCATCGCGGCACCGGACAACCCGCCCTTCTTCGCGCCGAGCACGGGACGGCGGGACTCGGTATCGATCACCATGCCGAGCAAGGTGTTCGTGAGCACCACTGCCTCGGCACCAGCGCCGCGGGCCGCCTCGGCGATCTCGGGAAGGTCGGCGGCGTTCGGACTGAGCTTGGCCCACATCGGCCGGCCGACGACCGTCGACGCCTCGATGACCTCGGCGGTCGCCGTACGGCTGTGGGCGAACATCGAGCCGCGGTCCTCGAGGTTCGGGCACGACACGTTGACCTCAACCGCAACGACGCCTTCCGGCGCCGCCGCCAGCGCCGCGGCCGCCCGGGCGTAGTCATCGACACTGCTCCCCCAGATCGAGGCCACCACGGTCGCGCCGGTGGCGAGCAGGTCGGGAAGGTCGTGTTCGAGCCAGTGCGGCACGCCCTTGCCCTGCAACCCGACCGAATTGATCATCCCCGATGCCGTCGGGTGCACCCGAGGCGCCGGATTCCCAGCCCACTCGTCGGCCTTCATCGACTTCACGACGACAGCACCGAGCGATGCCGGATCGAGATAGTTGGCGAACTCGGCACCATGGCCGGCAGTCCCCGACGCCGTCATCACCGGCGCGCGGAGGGCAACCGACCCGACCGTGGTGCGAAGATCCATCAGTTCGATGCCCCACCCTCGTTCGGCTCGAGCGCGCTGAGCGAGACACCCTGGTGGTACTCCTGCAGGCTGCGAACCGCGAGCTTGTGGGCCTTCCAGTCTTGCATGCCCTTGGCTGCGGCCAGGGCCGCAGCTCCGGTGGTGAGCAGCGGAACACTCGCCCGGCCGGCAGCCGACCGGATGTGGTCGCCGTCGGCCCGGGGGCCTCGGCCTCGTGGCGAGTTCACGACGAGCTTCACGTCCCCGGCATTGATCAGGTCGACCGCGTTGACACCATCGACATCGCCGAGCTTGGCGACCTCGACGGCCACCTCGACCCCGGCCTTGCGCACCGATGCCGCCGTGCCGCTCGTGGCGCAGATGGTGAAGCCCATCTCGGCGAGCAGCCTCGCCGCCTCGACGCCAGACGCCTTGTCGCGATCGGCGAGCGAGAGAAACACCATGCCGTCCTCCGGCAGGCGGGTGCCGGCGGCGAGCTGGGACTTCACGAAGGCCAGGCCGGGCGTGAGATCGATGCCCATGACCTCTCCGGTACTTCGCATCTCTGGACCGAGGACGGCGTCCGCCTCCGGGAACCGGTTGAACGGCAGCACGGCCTCCTTGATCGCCACATGGTCGCCCTCGACGCGATCACACATCAGGCCGTCGGCCCGGAGCTCGGCCAGGGTTGCGCCGACCATGATGCGGCTGGCGACCTTGGCCAGCGGCACGCCGGTGGCTTTGGCGACAAACGGCACCGTGCGGCTGGCCCGTGGGTTGGCCTCGATCACGAAGACCTGGTTGCCCTTCACGGCGTACTGGACATTGATCAGGCCCTTGACGTCGAGCGCCTCGGCGATCCGCAACGTGTAGTCCTCGATGACCGCGATGGTCTCCGCCGAAAGGCTGGTCGGCGGGATCGAACAGGCGGAGTCGCCGGAGTGCACNCCCGCCTCCTCCACATGCTCCATGACTGCACCGATGACCGAATCACCGGTGTGATCCCGCAGCGCGTCGACGTCGACCTCGGTGGCGTCCTCCAAGAAACGATCGACGAGCACGGGGCGCTCGGCCGACAAGCCACCCTCCTTGCCGAGGCTGCCGAAGCCGGCGAGTTCGGCCATAGCCCGACGCAGGTGATCGTCGTCGTACACGATCTCCATCGCTCGGCCGCCGAGCACGTAACTGGGCCGAACGAGGGCGGGGTAGCCGATCTTGGCGGTGATCTCCAGCGCCTGATCGATGTCGACGGCGGTGCCGCCGGCCGGCTGCGGGATCTCGAGGCGAGCGCACATGGCGTTCCACTGCTCACGGTCCTCGGCGAGATCGATCGACGCAGGCGAGGTGCCGAGCACGAGTGCCTCGGGTAAGCGATCGGCGAGCTTCAGCGGGGTCTGGCCGCCGAGGCTGACGATCACGCCCTTGGGCTGCTCACGGTCGATGATGTCCATGACGTCCTCGTACGTGAGCGGCTCGAAGTAGAGCCGGTCGGACGTGTCGTAGTCCGTCGAGACGGTCTCAGGGTTGCAGTTGACCATGATGGTCTCGTAGCCGGCGTCGCGCAGCGAGAAGCTGGCATGCACGCAGCAGTAGTCGAACTCGATGCCCTGACCGATGCGGTTCGGGCCAGAGCCGAGGATGATGACCTTCTCGCGGTCGCCGTCGCGAACTTCGTCAGTGTCCTCGTAGGTCGAGTAGTGGTACGGCGTGGTGGCCTCGAACTCGGCGGCGCAGGTATCGACCGTCTTGAACGTGGTGCGCACACCGGCCGCAAGGCGAGCGGCCCGCACCTCGGCCTCAGAGACGTTCCACAGATAGGCGAGTTGAGGATCAGAGAAGCCGAGTTGCTTGGCCCGCTTGAAGCCACGCGGCGTGATCGAATCGAGCGACAACGTCTCGAGATGGGCCCGCTCCTCGGTGATCATCGACATCTGGTCGAGGAACCACGGATCGACCGCGGTGGCCGCAAAGATCTCGTCGACGCTCACGCCCCGACGCAACAGCGCCTCAAGCTGGAACGGACGATCGGGGGTTCCGATCGTCGCCATCTTCATGAGTTCTTCGGTCGGGATGTCGTCGAGCACCGTCTCGCCAGGGTCGGCGTTGAGACCGTGGCGGCCCTGCTCGAGCGAACGGAGCGCCTTTTGCATCGACTCGGGGAACGTTCGGCCGATGGCCATGACCTCACCCACCGACTGCATCGACGTACCGAGCACCCCGCTGGTGCCCGGGAACTTCTCGAACGCCCAGCGCGGAATCTTGGTGACGACATAATCGATCGACGGTTCGAAGCTGGCCGGGGTCTTCTCCGTGATGTCGTTGGGGATCTCGTCGAGCGTGTAACCGATCGCGAGCTTGGCGGCGATCTTGGCGATCGGGAAACCGGTGGCCTTCGATGCAAGGGCCGAGGAGCGACTCACACGCGGATTCATTTCGATGACGATCTGACGGCCGGTCTCCGGGTCGACCGCCCATTGGACGTTCGAGCCGCCGGTCTCGACACCGACCCGTCGGATACAGGCGAACGAACCGTCGCGCATCTTCTGGTACTCGACATCGGTGAGGGTCTGGGCCGGAGCGACGGTGATGGAGTCGCCGGTGTGCACACCCATCGGGTCGAGGTTCTCGATCGAGCAGATGATCACACAGTTGTCGGCGCGGTCACGCATGACCTCGAGCTCGTACTCCTTCCAGCCCTTGATCGACTCCTCGATCAGGATCTCCGAGATGGGGCTGGCGTCGAGGCCGTAGGCCGCCATGCGCTCGTACTCCTCCATCGTCTCGGCGATGCCGGTTCCCCGGCCGCCGAGGATGTAGGCAGGCCGGATGATGACAGGAAGGCCGACCTCGTCGATCGCAGCCCGCGCCTCGTCCATAGTGTGGGCGATGGCGGATCGGGCGGACTCGAGCCCGATCTCGGTCATGGCGACCTTGAACTTCTCGCGGTCCTCCGCCGTCTCGATGGCCTCGGCGTCTGCGCCGATCAACTCGCACCTGAACCTCTCGAGCACGCCGGCCTGCTGCAACTCCATCGCCAGGTTGAGACCGGTCTGGCCGCCGAGGGTCGGCAGCACGGCATCGGGTCGTTCTTTTTCGATGATCTTCTCGAGGATCTGCAGATCAAGCGGCTCGACATAGGTGGCGTCGGCGAAACTCGGATCGGTCATGATCGTCGCCGGGTTCGAGTTGGCGAGGATGACTCGATAGCCCTCTTCCTTCAGGACCCGGCAGGCCTGGGTGCCGGAGTAGTCGAACTCACAGGCCTGACCGATCACGATCGGGCCGGAGCCAATGATGAGGATCGATTCGATATCGGTGCGCTTCGGCATCTCAGGCCGCCTTTCCCTGGAAGCCGTCCATGAGCTCGGCGAACTCGGTGAACAGGTAGGCCGAGTCGTGCGGGCCGGGGCCCGCCTCCGGGTGGTACTGCACGCTGAAGGCCGGGTACTCGTTGTGGACCAGACCCGAGAGGGTGCCGTCGTTGAGACACACGTGGCTCTCGGTCACGTTCGGTACCGAGCCGGCCTCGACCGCGAAGTTGTGGTTCTGGGCGGTGATCTCGACCTTCGATGTACGGGTGTCCTGCACGGGCACGTTGCCGCCGTGGTGGCCGAACTTCATCTTGTAGGTCCGGCCCCCGAGCGCGAGCGACAGCACTTGATGACCGAGGCAGATACCAAAGATCGGGACCTTCCCGAGGAGCTTCGGAAGCTCATCGACGATCGGGCCGGCCTCTTCGGGATCCCCGGGGCCGTTGGAGAGGAACACCCCGTCGGGGTTCATCGCCAAGACCTCTTCCGCGGAGGTGTGCGCCGGCACGACGGTGACGGTGCCGATCTCGCCGAGATGGCGCAGCATCGTGGCCTTCACGCCGAAGTCGTAGGCGACAATCTTCCGAGGGCCNCTGCCGACCGTGTACGGCTCGGGGGTGGTGACCAGGCTGACGAGATCAACACCGGCCGTGCCGGGCTCGGCCTTGGCGGCAGCAAGCAAGGTGGCGTGGTCGGCGGGACCGAACGCCCCCGGCATTGCGCCGGTGTCACGAAGATGGCGGGTGAGCCGACGGGTGTCGATCCCGGCGATACCAGCGAGACCGTGACGGCGCAGGTAGTCGTCGAGATGCTCCTCACTTCGCCAGTTGCTCTGGCGGCGGGCGAGATCGCGGATGATCACGCCCCGACAGAAGGGCTTCGCCGCCTCGTCGTCGGTGGCGTTCACGCCGTAGTTGCCGATGTGGGGGTAGGTGAAGGTGATGATCTGACCGGCGTAGCTGGGGTCGGTGATGACCTCCTGGTAGCCCGAGAGCACCGTGTTGAACACGACCTCACCGGCGGCGAACCCGTTCGGTTCGAGCTCAGCGCCGATGCCCTCCCCGTCGAACGTCTCACCGTCGGCGAGGACCAGTTGGTACTCACGAAGTGTCATCGCGTCGCTTCTCCGTTCGTGACCACAAGGTCACCGTTCCAGATCGTGTGTCGAATCGTGCCGCGCACCGAACGCCCTTCGAAGGGGGTGTTCGAGCTGCGGCTGGCCAGTGCTGCGCCGGTGATCGTCCAATGCTCATCGAGATCAAGCAGGGCGAGATTGGCCGGCCGACCGACCTCGATCGGGCCGCCGTGGCGATCGTCGATACCGGCAATGCGGGCCGGATTGATCGAGAGCAGTTCCACGAGCTTCTCGATATCGGCATCAAGTTCGGTGTTGGCGATCGCAAACGCTGTCTCGACACCGAGCATCCCGGGAGGCGCGTCGAGGAACGGACGTTCCTTGTCCTGCCGGGTGTGCGGCGCGTGATCGGTGGCGATCGCATCGAGCGTGCCATCGAGTAGTCCCACCTTGATCGCAGCCACATCGGCAGAGGTACGGAGTGGCGGGTTGACCTTGAACACGGTGTCGAACGAAGCCACAGCCGAGTGATCAAGACAGAGATGATGAGGGGTGGCCTCACCGGTGACCTTGAGCCCCTCGGCCTTCGCCGCTCGGATCAGATCGACGCCACGGGCCGTGGTGACGTGCTGGAAATGCACGCGGCCATCTGTGAGTCGGGCGAGCGCGAGATCGCGGGCGATCATCAACTCCTCGGCCTCGGCGGGCTGGCCGGGCATGCCGAGTCGACTCGACCACTCCCCCTCGTGCATTGCCCCGCCGGCCGCAAGCGAGTCGACTTCGCAATGCTGGGCCAGGACGATCTCGAAGCCGTCGGCGAGATGCGACAACCCCGAGGCGTACTCAAGCGCAGTGCGCATCACGCGGGCGTCCTGCACACCCACACCATCGTCGGTGAACATGCGCACACCGCTGCGCACCAGCTCTGCCATCGGAGTGAGCGCTTCGCCATCGCGATCGACGGTGATCGCCGCCGACGGCACCACCTCACAGAGGGCGTCGATGCTGAGATCATGGATCTGACGAACGACCGCGGCGCTGTCGATCGTCGGCGTGGTGTTGGGCATCACGACCACGGCGGTGAACCCACCGAGCGCAGCGCCACGAGAACCGGTCTGGATGGTCTCTGCCTCTTCACCGCCAGGTTCACGGAAGTGCACCTGAAGGTCGACGAACCCGGGGGTGACGACAAGGCCATCGGCGTCGATGATCGTGTCGCCGTCGAGCTTCTCCCCCACCTCGGCAATCACGCCGTTCTGGATCAGGAGGTCAGCGCGGCGAGTGCCCCCGCCGTCGACCAGCGTGCCGTTCGAGATCGCGATCGAACCCATCACGCCACCGCCAAGCCACCGCCGACAGCGGACTCGTCGACCGGTTCGAGGCCAGCACCCAGCAACAAGAACAGCACCGCCATGCGCACCGACACGCCGTTGGCGACCTGCTCGGTGATGACCGCGTTGGGTCGGTCGGCGACCTCGCCGGCGATCTCGACTCCCCGGTTCATCGGCCCGGGGTGCATGATCAACGCCTCGGCGCCCAGGCGGTCAGCGCGGGCGCTCGTGAGCCCGTATTCGTGGTGGTACTCGCGCAACGTCGGCACGACCGCCTGCTTTTGACGCTCCAGTTGCATGCGCAGCAGGTAACAGATGTCGAGGTCGTCGATCACCGCGTCGAGATCGTGCGTGACCTCAACCGGCCAGCCATCGAGACTCGGAGGCAGCAAGGTCGGAGGGCCCACCAGGGTCACTCGGGCGCCCATCGTGGCGAACCCGATCGCGTTCGAGCGGGCGACTCGAGAGTGTTTGATGTCGCCGACGATCGCGATGTGCTTGCCATCGAGGTCGCCGAGATGACTCGTGGCGGTGTAGAGATCGAGCAGCCCCTGGGTCGGGTGTTGATGCCAGCCATCACCGGCATTGATCACCGCAGCGTCGGTCCAGTCGGCGACCTGCTGCGGCGCCCCGGCAGCACGATGTCGGACGACGACACCGTCAATCCCCATCGCCGCGATCGTCTCGATCGTGTCCCGCAGCGACTCGCCCTTGTTGACCGACGAACTGCTCACGCTGAAATTCATCGTGTCGGCCGAGAGTCGCTTGGCCGCCGTCTCGAAGCTGAGACGGGTGCGGGTCGAGTCNTCATAGAACAGCCAGGCGATNGTCTTGCCNCGAAGCGCNGGAACCTTCGGGATGCTGCGNTNCCCCACCTCGGCGAACGATCCGGTCAGGTTCAAAATCTGCTCGATGTCATCACGATCGAGATCAGCCATCGAAAGCAGATGCCGGGCACCGTTGTGTCGCATCAGCCCTCACCTCCCGCTCCGAGATCTCCATCCCCCGCGATCTCTCCGAGATCTCCATCCCCCGCGATCTCTCCGAGATCGACACCATCGGCGTGGACATCGACCATCTCGTCACGACGCGTCGGCAAGTTCTTGCCCACATAGTCGGGGCGAATCGGGAGTTCCCGATGGCCACGATCGACCATGACCGCCAACTGAATCGCCGTCGGCCGCCCATAGGCGTGGATGGCGTCGAGCGCCGCCCGCACCGTCCGTCCGGTGAAGAGGACGTCGTCGACCAGCACGATCGTCTTGCCTGTCGGGTCACCAGGAATGTCGGTTACCGCCTCCGGCATCACCGGGCGCAGACCAAAGTCGTCTCGGTGCATGGTGGCGTCGAGCGTGCCGGTCGGCACCTCCGAACCCTCGATGTCGGCGACGGCAGCAGCGATCGCCCGGGCGAGTTCGACCCCGCCCGTCTGCATGCCGACGATCATCACGTCGTCGCAGCCATGGTTCTTTTCGAGGATCTCATGGGCCATGCGACGGACCGCCCGGGTCACGTCGTCGGTCGACATGACTTGCGTCCGTGCTCGAAAGGCTCCACTCGCAGGTTGCCCTGCGAGCAGGCGTTCACGCTCTGCCACTGATCTCTCTTTCGTCCGTTCGAGCCTCACGGGACTCGTTTCACGGTCGAGACTGGACCCTACACGCCGCGCGTCGACGCGCGGCGCGCGCTCGCCTGTGGATTTCCNCNCGACCGNCTCGAGCGATGGGTCAGCGNTGGACGTACANGTGCGGTTCGACCTCGGAACCGGCTCGGAGCAGCANGAAGCCNACGCGNTCGGCGACCCGCACGGATGCGGTGTTGTCGATCCCAATCTGGGCGACGAGTGTCGTCACGCCGAACATTGCTGCGACGTCGAGCATGTCGCCGACCCCGGCGACGGCGAACCCACGACCCCGATGCTCTGCGCCGACCCACCAGCCGATGAGCGCAGCACCACGGCGCTGATCGATGTCGGAGAGCCCGACCTCCCCCACACACTCCCCTGCGACATCGATCACCCGATCGACGGCGAGCAGGCGTTGTTCGCGCACGTCGCAGCCTTCGATCCACCGCGTGGCGGCAAACGCCGAGCGATCGGATGGCGGTGTCGAGCCAGCCGCGATGTCAACATCGTGCCAGGCCGCGACCAGTGCCGGCGTGTCGTCGACGCGCCAGGGTCGGAGCGTGACCTCGTCAGCCACGGACCTCGCCGGCGACACTGTCGAGCACACCGTTGAGGAACGGCGCCGAGCGCTCACCGCAGTAGATCGATGCCAGTTCGACCGCTTCGCTCAGAACGACACCGGTGGGGATGTCGGGCTTGGACCGGAACTCCCACGCCGCCATCCGGGCGAGCACCCGATCGATCATCGGCATCCGGTCGACCCGCCAATTGGTGAGGTGACGGCCGATGAGTGTGTCGAGGTCGTCCCGTTCGTCGTCGACACCCAAGGCGATCTCGACGGCGTAGGCCGCCGGCGGTACCTCACGGGCGTCGAGCGCCTCATCCACCGGCGAGCTGGTCAGCTCGGCCTGGTAGAGCAGCGCAAGTGCCTCTTCTCGGGCCTCCCGGCGAGGGTTGAGGCCCGGAACGTCAGTCGTCATCGATCAGGCGCGACTCAGGTACTCGCCGCTGCGGGTATCGATCTTGACCTTTTCGCCGTTGTCGATGAAGAGCGGCACCTGGATCACGAGACCGGTCTCCAGGGTGGCGGGCTTCGTGCCACCCGAGGAGCGGTCGCCCTGCAGGCCCGGCTCGGTGAACTCGATGGTGAGCTCCACCGCCGCAGGGAGATCGGTACCGACGATTTCGGAGCCGAACATTTCGAGCACGACCGACGAACCGTCGATGATGTAGTTGCCGGCATCGCCGAGCGCCTCCGGCGACACCGTGATCTGGTCGTACGTCTCAGAGTCCATGAAGACGTAATCGTCGCCGTCGCGATAAAGGAAGCTGAAGTCGCGCTTGTCGATCGTGGCTCGCTCGACCTTCTCACCGGCGCGGAACGTGCGCTCGACCGTGCCTCCGGCCCGCACATTGCGGAGGTTGGTCCGAACGAACGCATGGCCCTTGCCCGGCTTCACGTGTTGGAAGTCGACAACCTGGAAGAGCCCGTCGTCGAGCTCGAGAGTCATGCCGTTCTTCAGGTCGTTGGTGGTGATGGTGGGCATGACGAGCTCCTAAAGGCTGAGCTTGGGCGAGAGGGTGAGGGGGCGGCAGCCCGAGTCGGTGACCACGACGAGATCCTCGACCCGTACGCCACCCACACCGGGGAGGTACACGCCGGGCTCGACGGTGAGCACCTGACCGGCCTGGAGGATAGCGGCGTTGTCCTTACGGATGGATGGAAGTTCATGGATGTCGAGCCCGACACCGTGGCCGGTTCCATGACGGAAGGCCTCACCGAACCCGGCTTCGGTGATGATCGATCGGCAGGCGTCGTCGACCGCCTTGGCCTCGACGCCCGGGCCGACTGCGGCGACGGCAGCAGCTTGAGCCTGGGTGACCAGCGGAAGGATCTCGCGGGCGACATCGTCCGCCGCGTCAGGACCACCGATGACAAACGAACGAGTCATGTCGCTGCGATACCCGTCGACGAGCGCGCCGACGTCGACGATCAGAAGATCGCCGGCCTCGAACGCCCGGTCGCTCGGGCGAGCATGCGGCAACGCGGCGTTGGGGCCCGACGCGACGATCGTCTCGTACGCCGGACCGGACGCACCCGCGGCCCGCATGGCGTCGTCAAGCGCAAGCCCGAGCTGCCACTCGGTCGTGCCGGGCATCCGCAGCGTCTCAGTGTCGGCAAGCGCGGCGTCGGCGAGCGCCGCTGCCGCCTCGATGCGAGCAAGCTCCGCTGGATCCTTGACACTGCGCAGCTCCCGAAGAAGCCCGGAGACGCTCACGAGCTCGCTGTCGGCGAGCGCCGCAGCCCATTGGCGCTGCTGATCCCAGCTGATGACGTCGCCTTCGAGCGCAACCCGGGCTGCGCCCGAGAGCCCATCAGCACCACTGGCGACGAGGTCCGAGGCGATGACGACGGTGGCATCGCTGCCTGCGGCCTCGAGCTGCGCAGGCGCCTGTGTCGCGTAACGGCCATCGGTGGCGAGCACCACGCCCTCCGCAGAGACGACGGCAAGGCCGTTGGAGCCGGTGAAGCCTGTGAGCCAACGCACACTCGGCAGGTCGACCACGACGAAGCCGTCGAGCTCGCGCTCGAGCATGGCGTTGCGAAGCCGGTCAGCCCGGCCTTGCACGGTCAGCCTCGGAAGGGTCACCGGACGGCGGTAAACGAGGCGGCGAGCACCTCAGGGTCGACACCGACGACCGTTTCCACGCCGTTGGGTCCGTCGAGCACGAAGGTCACACCGTCGATCGCCTTCTTGTCACGGGAGAAAAGATCCATCAACTCGGTGTCGGTGAGCTGCTCGGGCACGGTCGTCGGCAGTTCGTAGGCCGCAAGGACCCGCTCGTGCTCGGCGACTCGGTCATCGTCGATACGGCCGAGACGGCGGGCGATTTCTGCGGCGTACCGGATGCCGATGGCGACCGCCTCACCGTGACGGAGGTCGTAGGCACCGGCGGTTTCGATGGCGTGAGCGAGGGTGTGGCCGTAGTTGAGGATTGCACGGCGCCCCGACTCCCTCTCATCAGATGCGACGACTTCGGCTTTGATCTCCACGCAGCGACCGACCCGAGCCTCGAGGTCGAGAGCAGCAAGATCATCACCCGTCAAAAAGTGATAC
>FUFK010045780.1_pt1 | contig 11983 bp, 15 predicted proteins | sample 1021851 | NCBI WGS metagenome assembly FUFK01 (sample SAMEA51879418, study PRJEB19060) | metagenome
TGCCCAGTATAAAAAATAACTTCATAATTAAATATAACTAATTAAATTTTTTATGTCAGAAAAATATCTTATTTTTGGTGCGACAGGTTCAATCGGATCTAGTTTAGCTGAACAATTGGTGAATTCAGGAAAAGATGTTCATTTAGTAGGTAGAAATGATAATGAGGTAAAAAATATTTCGGAAAGACTAAGTTGTCCTTTTACGATTGTTGATGTTTTAGAAGAAGGATTTATTGAAAAAGTAAAAAACGATATTCCAGATATCAAAGGCGTAGCTTATTGTGTCGGCTCAATTGATTTAAAACCTGTGAGAATGGTTACTGAACAAGATTTTATTAAATGTATGAAATTAAATCTTTATTCAGCTGTTGAAGTAATTAAGGGATATCAAGAAAGTTTAAAAAAAAATAAGGGGTCTGTTGTTTTATTTTCAACAGTAGCTGCTCAAAGAGGGTTTACCAACCATGCAATTATTGCGTCGACCAAAGCAGCTGTGGAAGGTTTAACAGTTTCTCTTGCAGCTGAATTTGCTCCAAATATTAGAGTGAATTGTATTGCGCCAAGCTTAACTCATTCAAAAATTGCGGAGCCAATGTTAAAAAATAAAGCACTAGCTGATGGCATAGCAAAGGCTCACCCTTTGAAAAGATTAGGAGAAGGTAAAGACTCCGCTTCATTAGCAAAATTTTTAATTTCTGAAGATAGCTCATGGATAACAGGTCAAATAATCGCTGTAGACGGTGGAAGATCTAAACTTTCATAAAGTGAAGAAAATTTTTTTTTTAATATCATTTTTTTTAGTTCATTCTGTATATTCATTTGCTCAAAATTTTTCACTAGAGGAACAAGTAAAACTAAATGATCCATGGGGTTCATCTTTTTTAAACAATAATGAATTAATTCTTACTGAAAAGAGTGGAAAAATTAAAATTGCAAATATTATAACAAAAGAAGTCTTTGAGGTTGATCATAATTTAAATTTTATAGAACATGGACAAGGTGGTTTGTTAGACATTCTTTTTAAAGATAATTTTGTTTATATTGCTTACACTGAAAATAGAGGTAATATGAAGACCAGCACCTCCATTGCTAAAGCTTATTTCAATAAAAAAAAATTGGATTTTAAAAATATCTTCCAAGCAGAACCACCGATAAATTCTGGTTATCATTTTGGATCAAGATTGGCGATCAAAGATAATTATTTATTTGCATCTGCAGGTGAGAGAGGCCGGGGTATGATAGCCCAAGACCCATCAAAACATCCTGGTAGCATTATTAGAATTAATCTTGATGGAAGTATTCCAAATGATAATCCTAAGTTCGAGGGCAAACCAGATTGGCTTCCTGAAATTTATCAAATTGGCATCAGAAATCCTCAAGGTTTAACTTTATCATCTTTCGATGGTAAAATTTATATTAGTAACCATGGAGCTAAAGGTGGTGATTGGTTTGGTGAGGTTAAAAAGGGTGAAAATTACGGTTGGAAAATCTTAGGTTGGGGTGGAAAAAATTATTCTGGTTTACCTATCGGTCCTAAGTGGAAGCCAGGCTTTACAAAAGCAATCCAATATTGGGTGCCCTCGATTGCAACAAGCGCAATCACTATTTATAAAGGAGAAGAGTTTAAAGAGTGGAATGGTCATGCTTTAATCACCTCATTAAAGGATCAATCGTTAAGAAAGCTAATCTTCGATAATAAATCTAAAGTAAAGGAAGACATAATTTTTAAAGATAAAATTGGACGAATTAGAGATATACAGGTTCATCCAAATAATGGGAAAATTTACTTTTTAGCTGGAGATAGTTTGTGGTTAATGCAAAAAAATTAATCGGAATTTTATGTTTTTTAATTGGCATTGTCTCATATAATCATATTGGATTAGCTATGGAAAAAAAACCTTACCACCATTTATCAGATGGTACTTTTAGAAATCCTGAAGGTTCTCCAAAAAGAGATGCAAATTTTAAATGGTCATATAAAATTTTTAATCAAGAGAAAAAGAAACTTGATATGACTGTCCCCAAAGAACATGTGATTGATAAAGAAAAAGTTTTATCCGATCTAAGAAAATATCAGGAAGACGATTATGTGGCTTGGATCGGTCATGCAACATTTTTAATTAAACTTGGTAATACAACAATTATCACAGATCCAGTATTTTCAAAAAATGCTGGGCCGCTTATTTTCGGACCAAAAAGATTTACAGAGCCCGCCCTTGAATTAAATGAAATTCCTAAAACAGATATTTTTTTACTTACTCATAATCATTATGATCACCAAGATATGACCACAATAAGAAGATTCCCTTTTAAAAATGTAAAAGTTTTACTTCCGTTGAAGCTTGGAAAATATTTTAGCAGAAATGGTTATAAAGATGTAAATGAGATGGACTGGTATGAAGAAATTGAAATAAATAAAAATTTAAAAATTACTTTTTTACCAGCTGTTCATTGGTCAAAAAGAAGCCTCACAGATACAAATAAAACTTTATGGGGAAATTTTTTGATTGAATATAATGGAAAAAAATTACTGTTTGGTTGTGATACCGGAATAGGAAATATTTATAAGGACATAGGAAACAAATATGGACCAATCGATCTTACATTTATTAATATTGGTGCCTATAATTTTTATCCAATAATGCCTTACAAAGATAAATCAATTTATCATACTAATCCAGAAGAAGCCTTAGAGGTTGCAAAAAATTTAAAGAGTAAAAAAGTAATTGGGATGCATTGGGGCACATTTGTTTTATCTTTAGAACCTATAATGGAACCACCAGTGAGATTTAAAGCTAGTGCTGAAAAGTATGGATTTAAAAAAGAGGAAGCAATCGTTTATCGTATAGGTGAATTTGGATCATTAAAAAAATTACTAAATTACGATTAATTATCTAAAATTTTCTTTTTGGCTTTTTGGAATTCTTCCTCAGTTAAAACTCCATCTTTAAGAAGTTGATTTAATTTATTTAGCTCATCTGTTAACTTATCATTATTTTCGGATAAATTTTGTTCTATATCTTGATTTTCAATATCCTCTTTTGATTTATTTTCCTTCCTAGCCTCAAACCCTTTCATGATAGCTGTTCCACCTAAATAAAGAACGAATGCTAAAATCGGTATTACTAATCCAAAAAAAATTATTTTTTCCATATTTTAATCCTCGTCATCCTCTCTCCAATTTTTTTCATACATCAACCATGCAGCATAAATTACTGAAAATGTCCCTACGATCATACCATAATCAAATCCAGTTTGCTTATCATATAAATACCATCCTAGTTGGGTCGCTCCTATTGGTGGTACGGTAAGAATAAGCATTAAGATTGCAATTCTGAAATGGTATCTAGGTTTTTTCATAACCCATCTTATCAAAAAAAATTTGTTGAATTAAATACTATACTTGCGATCTTTTGAAACAGTCAATTGTATTTTTTAATAAACAAGCTATTGTCATAGGTCCAACTCCACCTGGAACTGGTGTGAGAGCTCTAGCATTTTTTGAAACTTCATCAAATGCAACATCCCCAACAATGCCTTTCTCTGTTTTATTTATCCCAACATCTATAACAATTGTATTTTTTTTTACCCAATCACCTTTCACTAGCTCAGGAATGCCAACCGCTGCTACAATAATATCTGCCTCTAAACACTCCGCCTTTAAATCTTTTGTCTTTGAATGTGTTATTGTTACTGTGCAATTTTCCTTAAGAAGTAGTTGAGTCATTGGTTTACCATTTAAGTTAGATCGACCAACAACTACAGCCTTTTTACCATTTAGGTTTGGCTCTATCTTTTTGATTAATAAATAACATCCAAGTGGTGTGCATGGAACCGAACTTTCATAACCTGAAGAAAGATTTCCCACATTTACAGGATGGAATCCATCAACATCTTTTGATGGATCAATAGCCTCAATAATTTTTTGTTTGTCTATATGTTTTGGCAACGGTAACTGAACTAAAATACCTGACACAGATGAATCTTTATTTAATTCATCTATTTTGTCTAAAACAACTTTTTCCTCCACACTGTCTGAATATTTGACTACCTCAGATTTAAGCCCAACTTCGTTAGCTGATTTTTCTTTATTTCTGACATAAATTTGGCTTGGGGTAAAATCTCCAATTAAAATTACAGTTAGACCAGGGACTTTGTTATGTTTTATTTTTAACTCAGATACTTCTTTTTTAAGTTGCTCTCTTAATAATGCTGCTTCTTTTTTTCCATCAATTAAAATCATAAATTTTAGAATATCATTGGTGCAATGTAGAGCTTCATACACATTTCTATAAACCAAATCAATAGCAGTAAAATTATTGGAGAAATGTCTAACGCTCCTAAATTTGGTAAAAAACGTCTTATTCCTCTCAAAAATGGTTCAGTTAATCTATAGGTAAAATCTAAAACTACGTAAACAAATCTATTCTGAGTATTTAATACATTAAAAGCAACTAGCCAACTAATTATAACATTGGCTATGACCACATAAGAATAAAGTTTTAATAATTGTAAAACCAGATAAAAAATAGCAATCATTTTTTTTCAATATAAATTGAAGAACTTGGGAAAGCAAAAGAAGCCTTGTTATTTTCTACAATTTGTTTAATTGCAATAGCTAATCTTTCTTTAACTGATAACCATTCATTCCAACTATCAGATTTTGTAAAACAACGTACATACATATCTATTGAACTGTCTGAAAATTTATCAACTCTAACCGCTATTCCTATATTGACGTCAAAATCTTCACTTTTTTTAATATGATCTTCAATTTGATCTCGAATATTTTTAAGTTGATCAACAGTAGTGTCATATTGAAGAGTAATTATCCAGCTTATCAACCAGTTAGATGTTTCACTCACATTAACTACTGCATTTTCCGCAAATTGAAAATTTGGAATTATTGCTAAAGATTTATCAAATTTTCTTATTGTTGTTGAGCGAAAACCTATTTTTTCAACAATGCCTTCTATAATCCCATCCACTGAAATCCAATCACCAATTTTGAATCTCTTTTCTACTAAAACTAAAATTCCTGATATTAAGTTTTTAAATAAATCTTGAGCGCCTAACGCAACTGCTACTCCAAATAAGCCTAACCCGGCTATAATTGGACCAATTTTAATTCCCCATAATTCCAAGACTGCTGCGAGACCTAAAATAAATATTAAAATCTTTAAAGATTTTATTATCCATCCAATTAACTCTTTTGTAAGAAGTTTATCAAGTCCACTCAATACATAAGAGACTGGTTCTATGATTTGATGAATAACCCAAAAAATTAATATCGTAATTAAAGTTCTATTTATAGTATCAACAATTTCTCGACCCTCCATAGAAAAAGTCATATAATAACTAGCTATAAAAAAACCTAAAACTATAGGTAAAAATCTTGCAGGACCAATCAAAGATTTTACAAAAGTATCATCTAATTTATTTGTTGTTCTTTTTGAGATAATTTCTAACTTTTTAATTACTAATTTACTTATTAAACCTCTAAATATTAAAAAAATTAGAAAAATTCCTAATCCAATTAAAATTTGAAAAATATCAACACCCAAAATACCTTTATTCCATACTGACAAAAATATTTCAGAAAAATTTTTAAACAAATCCATAACTAAATTTTATATAACAAAAACTCTTCTTCTCCAGGATTAAAAAGGAATATTTTTTTCCATTTTATCTGGTTCAATATAAATGAGGTTTTTTCACCAATACACAATAAATTTGTATCCATCCATAAGCTTTCGAGCTGTTGATTTTTTATAAAATTCAAAAAACTTTGAGCACTATTTTGAGAATAAACATACACCATATCGGGCATGTTTAATTTTAAATCTTTTACAAAATTTTCACTAAATTTTTGATTATGTTTTGCCCTATAATTAATAATCCTTTTTATTCCATAGCCATCGTTCATGAGTTGTTGATCCAAATCAACAGATATAATTTCACCACTAACATAAAGTAAATTTTTATTTTTCGTTTCATAAGTTTGTAATATTAGCTCTTTTAAATTAGAAACATTTCCCTCTGCAGCAATTGTATTTTGGAATCCTAAAGATCTGGCTTTTTTTTCAGTTGAGTTTCCAACACAAAAACATTTAATGTTTTTATCTATATTGGTTAAATCTAAAAATTTAACAGCGTTAGCACTAGTAAAAATAATTCCTCCATAATCAGAAAATTTAATTTTCTCATAATTTACTCTTTCAATATAAATAAGTGGGATATGAGAAACTTTATGACCTAATGATTCAAATTTTAAAATCATTTCCGAACAATCTTCTAGTGGTCTTGTTAATAAAATATGCATATCATTTTTTATAAGAATTATTTGATTTAATTTTTAAATTTTGCCCAATTTGATCTCCAACTTCTTTAAATTTATCAATCCTATCAGATTTTTTTTCATAAAATCTTTGAGAACCATCTATTGAAAAAAGTTCTGCTTCAACTACGATTGCTTCTCCATCTATTTTTGAATAAACACCAATAGCTGTTTGACAATCTCCCTCTAAAACTTTTAGAACATTTCTCTCAGCATGAGCTCTTTTATAAGTCTCTTCATGATTTACTTTTTGTAAAATTGAAATTATGTCTTTATCTATATCCCGACACTGTAGTGCTATTATTCCTTGTCCGGCACTTGGTATAATTTGTTGTACTGAAAAAACTTCAGCTATCTCATTTTCAAGGTTTAAATTTTTGATCCCCGCATAAGACAAAATGATTGCATCATAATCTCCATTTTTAAGTTTTTTTATTCTAGTATCTACGTTTCCTCTAATAATTTTGCACGTTAAATCAGATCTTAATTTTTTAATTTGGAATTCTCTTCTAAATGAAGATGTTCCTATGATTGATTTCACTTTAAGATCATTTAGTTTTTTTTTATTATTTGCAATTAAAATTTCTCTTGGATCATTTCTCTCTAAAAATGTGTCAGTTTGCAAACCACTTGTTTCAGTTGCTGGCATATCTTTTAATGCGTGAACTGCAATATCGATATTTTTGTTTTCTAATTCTTTTTCAATTTCGGTTGAGAACAAACCTTTACCTCCTATGTCTGACAATCTAGTATTTTTAACTTTATCACCTTTTGTTGTGATAGATTTGATTTCAATATCATTTTTACTCAAATTAGTTTTTTCAATAATTTGATCTTTAGCTTTTTGAGCATACAACAATGCTAATTTACTACCTCTTGANCCTATGATAATTTTTTTGACCATAAATAAATTTATTTCTTTCTTGTATTGGAAATGTACAATTATTAAAAACTATTTGTATGAGTAAAAAACCCTTAATTCTTGGAATTGAAACTAGTTGTGATGAAACCGCTGCATCAGTAATAAGTGAAAATGAGCAAGGGAATCCAATAATTCTATCAAATATCATCTCTAGTCAAACTGACGTTCACAAAGAATTTGGGGGCGTAGTTCCAGAACTAGCTGCCAGATCACATATCGAAAAAATAGATTTAATTGTGCAAAAAGCACTAAATAAAAGTGGAAAAAAAATCGAGGAAATTGATGCGGTAGCTTCAACAGCGGGCCCTGGCTTAATAGTTTGTTTGTCAGTAGGTTTAAGCTTTGGAAAAGCTTTTGCTTCTTCAATTAACAAACCTTTCATAGCTGTAAATCATTTAGAGGGGCATGCATTAAGCCCTAAATTAGTTTCAAACTTAGATTATCCTTATCTATTGTTATTAATTTCAGGAGGCCATTCACAATATTTAAAAGTCCAGGGTCTTGGAAAATATAAAAGACTAGGAACAACTATTGATGATGCGCTTGGTGAAGCTTTTGATAAAACTGCCAAACTTCTTGGAATAGAATTTCCTGGAGGACCCCAAATCGAACTTTGGGCAAAAAAAGGTGATCCAAATTCTTATGACTTACCAAAACCTATTATCAATAAGGGTGGATGCAATTTATCATTTGCTGGTCTCAAAACTGCAATTCTTAAGATAAGTAAAACAATCAAAACTGATCAAGAAAAATTCAATTTGGCGGCTTCTTTTCAAAAAACAATTGAAGAAATATTAAAAAAAAAAACAAAAATTGCTTTTGATGAATTTGAAAAACAAAATAAAATACAAGAAAAAATCTTTGTTGTTGCAGGTGGCGTAGCGGCAAATAAAAAAATTAGATCTATGTTAATAAACTTATGTAAAGAAAATAATTATCAAAGCATTTTTCCACCAATAGAGATATGTGGGGACAATGCTGCAATGATAGCAATGGTAGGTTTAGAAAAGTACAAATTAAAAAAATTTAATGAATTAGATTATCCTGCAAAACCTAGGTGGCAATTGGATGAAAGTGCATTATTTTTAAAAGGAGCCGGGGTGAAACTTTAATGCAATATTGGTTACTCAAATCAGAACCTGACGTTTGGTCAATCGATCAACAAAAAAAGGCTGGTCTTAAGGGTGCTCCTTGGGATGGAGTAAGAAATTATCAAGCTGCCAAGAATTTAAAATCAATGAAGAAAGGAGATAAATGTTTTTTCTATCATTCAAATATTGGAAAAGAAATTGTTGGTATAGTTGAAGTTATCAAAGAAGCATATTTAGACAAGACAGATAAATCTGGTCGATTTGTTGCTGTAACAGTTAAGTTCTTAAAAAAATTGAGCAAGTCGATAACTCTTGAGGATATTAAAAAAAACAAGCAATTAAGCCATTTATCACTGATTAAACAAAGCAGATTATCAGTAATGCCAATCGATTCTAAAAGCTGGAAAATTTTAAATAACATGGGTAAGATTTAGAAATTATTTTTATGCCTAAAAAGAAAAAAAAAACAAAGTCAAAGAGAAAAACCTCAAAAAAAAGGAGAGTAAAAAAAAGAAAAAAAATCTCTAAACAAAAAAAGATTAAAAGTAAAAGCAAAAAAATTAAGGATAATAAAGAAGGCTCAACTCAAGAACTAATTTTTAAAACAAAACCAGAGTGGGTGAAAAGTGGTTTAATTAATAAATCTCAATATCAGAATAAATATAAAGACTCTATCAAAAATAATAATGCTTTTTGGAAAAAAGAAGGAAAAAGAATTACTTGGATAAAACCATATAAAAAAATTAAAGATGTAAAGTATAGTAAAGATGAAGTTCGAATAAAATGGTTTGAAGACGGAACTTTAAATGCATCTGCAAATTGTATTGATAGACATTTAAAAGATAAAAAAGATAAAACAGCTATNATTTGGGTAGGTGATGATCCTAAGGATACACAAAAAATTTCATATAAACAACTTCATCAAAAAGTTTCAAAAGCAGCCAACGGTCTTAAAAAACTTGGAATACAAAAAGGCGATAGAGTAACAATATACTTAACAATGATACCAGAGCTAGCTATTTTGATGTTAGCTTGTGCAAGAATTGGTGCAATTCATTCTATTATATTCGGTGGATTTTCTGCAGAGTCTATTTCTGGAAGAGTGAATGATTGTAAATCAGAATATATTATCACTGCTGATGAAGGTGTAAGAGGGGGAAAAACAATTCCTTTAAAAGCAACAACAGATGAAGCATTAAGTAATTGTCCTGATGTTAAAAAATGTATTGTTGTTAAAAGAACAGGTAACTATGTTTATTGGGATGACGACAGAGACGTTTGGTACCACGATTTAATTAAAGATGTTCCAAGCCATTGCGAACCTGAAGAAATGAATGCAGAAGATCCTCTGTTTATTCTTTACACTTCTGGTTCTACTGGCAAACCAAAAGGTGTTCTACATACAACAGGTGGATACATGGTTTATGCATCTATGACACATCAATATATATTCAACTATAAACCTAAAGATATTTATTGGTGCACCGCTGATATTGGATGGGTCACTGGCCATAGTTACATTATTTATGGACCATTATCTAATGGAGCAACAACTATAATGTTTGAAGGAGTGCCTAATTACCCTGACAGCTCTAGATGGTGGCAAATTGTTGATAAATTTAAGGTAAATACTTTTTATACTGCACCAACAGCTATCAGAGCTCTAATGAGAGAAGGTGATGATCCAGTAAATAAAACATCAAGAAAATCACTTAAGCTATTAGGAACTGTTGGAGAACCTATTAATCCAGAGGCTTGGATGTGGTATTATAAGACAGTTGGAAATTCAAAATGTCCAATTGTAGACACTTGGTGGCAAACAGAAACAGGTGGAATTTTGATTGCACCTCAAACTGGAGCGATACCGTTAAAACCTGGATCAGCAACAAAACCTTTTTATGGAATTAAACCTTGTATTGTTGACAAAGATGGCAAAGAAATCAAAGGTGCTGGTGAAGGAAGACTTTGTATTTCTCAATCTTGGCCAGGTCAAATGCGTACAGTTTATGGTGATCATCAAAGATTTATAGACACGTACTTTTCTCAATTTGATGGAAAATATTTTACTGGAGATGGATGCAGAAGAGATAAAGATGGATATTATTGGATAACTGGAAGAGTTGATGATGTGATTATTGTATCAGGACATAACTTAGGGACTGCTGAAATTGAAAGTGCTTTTGTTGCTCATCCTAAAGTCGCTGAAGCTGCTGTGGTTGGTTATCCACATGACATTAAGGGTAATGGATTATATTGCTACGTAACTCTTAATGCAGGTGAGACTGAGACGGGTGACCTTGAGAGGGAACTTAAATTATGGGTTAGAAAACAAATAGGCCCGTTAGCAACTCCTGACTTAATACACTTTACTCCAGGGCTTCCAAAAACAAGATCTGGAAAAATAATGAGAAGAATTCTTAGAAAGATTGCGGCTAATGAACATGGTCAATTAGGTGATACCACAACTTTAGCTGATCCAAGTGTTGTTGATAGCTTAGTTGACAATAGAAAAAATACTTAGAAGCCTAATCTTTCTTTAAATTCTTTTTTAACAACATCCCATTTGAGTATTACTGAATTCAAAACTATTTTACGATCTAAAGTTTTTAATTCTTCTGCAATTGGAGCCCACTTATATAAAGATAAAGCACTAGAATTAAAAGGGAGATCACTATGATAGGTATCCCAATTTATTTTTTCAAATCTTTCATCAAAATTTTTTTTTGTGTTTTCAATAATATCTAAAGGCATTTTATTTGAAATTTCATCGTCTAGGATTTTAAGAAAAATTTCTTTGGCCTTATTGGTCTCATGATAGTTCGTAATTGTTTTTAAATATGAGAAAGTATAAAAAGTAAGATCTTGTAAGGCTGCAGCATAGATATTCCACTTAGCTAAATTGACTGACTTCATAAATTCATCATTTTCAAAATGAAGCACATATCTAGTCCCCATTCTGGTCTTTAAATATCCATACAAAGTGACTTGNGATACCCATGCTGACTTTGTTTGAATAAATTCCTCTAATTCATCTAACGACTTTATTTTTTTTTTGGGGATAAATGCCTTAAAAAGAGCAAATAGGTAAATTTTGAAGTCTCTTAAGGTAAGATCTCTCCAAGTAAGTTTATATTTTCCCATAAATTAAGCTATTTTTGGTAGTTATAACCCAAAATTCATTCAAATTTGAGCAATTTTAACACTTTAAATCTCCTTGATAATGGTTATGGTTTTGCCCAGTTATAACTAAAAAGAGAGAGGTATAAATGTCAAAACAAGCACAACACTGGGAAAAATCCAGAGGTCTGCTACTAGTAACGTTAGCGATCTGGTTTGTTTTCTCAATTGGCATCTTCTTATTCGGGGCTGAAATGAATGAAGTTACGGGACCATTTGGATACCCATTAACTTATTGGTTCACTTGTCAAGGTTCTCTTGGTGCTTTCGTAATCCTAATTTTCTGGTTTGCGAACAGACAAGAAAAAATTGATGAAGGAGTTTGGCTTCTCAGAAAGAGGGGATGACTAAATGATGAAAGGTAATTTTATAGACAATTTACCTAAGGTTTATGGAATCTATACAGGTGGTTTTTTAGCTTTCATAATCATTATGTCAATTGCCGAGCAGATGGGT
>FUFK010059118.1_pt1 | contig 11978 bp, 10 predicted proteins | sample 1021851 | NCBI WGS metagenome assembly FUFK01 (sample SAMEA51879418, study PRJEB19060) | metagenome
GGAACTTTCAAGTTTAAAATCTTTTTATTAAAATTTATTTTTTTATCTTCATAAACATTTAAAGGACCACCTGATAAAATAATTCCAAACAATTCCTCCACATTAACTTTTTTAACTTGTTTATGATTTGATATTTCAGAAAATACACCAAGCTCCCTAACACGTCTTGCAATTAATTGAGTATATTGAGAACCAAAATCAATTATAAGAATTTTCTTAGCTCTACTGTTTTTTTTCATTTTTTGCTTCAAGATTTTGGAGTGATTTTTCAATTTCTTTTTTTTTGGAGCAAAAATTTTTACAAACTATATTTAGTTTTGCTAACAATTCATTTGCTTTAGAAAAATTTGATTTATCAAGATTAATTTGTATTAGCATATAAATTGCTTCTTCATTATTTGGTTCAAGTAGAAGAGTAGTGTTTAAATTTTTTTCTTCTTCTTTCTGGTTTTTTTCAGAATTGAAAATCTTAGCTAAATATAAGTAAGATTTGGCATCTGTTGGGTTAAATACAATATTTCTGTGAAACAAAAATTTTGAATCATCAAATTTTTTGGCATTAAATTTATCTACTGCTTGGTCGTAAAAATTTTCAGAGCCATAAGCAATTGTTTTAAAAAACAATAAAATTAAAATTAAAAAAAATTTATTTATATTCCTCATAAATATTGGCTGTTTTTTTTCACCTCATCTATACTATGGACCATACTCTCATAAAATCCAGCTTTTGTAATTTTAACAAATTTAGGTTTATTTCTTAAATTAATTACATTTTTTGAACCTAAGTAGCCCATCGATGATTTAAGTCCTCCAATAAGTTTAAAAATTATCTTAGATACGTCGCCTTTATATTTAATTAAACCTTCTACTCCTTCTGGGACATATTTCGAGCTATCCTTTTGTTTTTTTTGGAAATATCTATCAGCAGACCCTTTGTTCATTGCTCCAACTGATCCCATTCCCCTAAAAACTTTAAACAACTTTCCATTTTTTTTATAATTTTTCCTGGAGCCTCGTTAGTTCCAGCAATCATTGATCCTACCATTACAGCATCTGCACCTGCAGCAAGTGCTTTTGCAATATCTCCAGAAAATTTAACTCCGCCATCTGAAATCATTTTAACATTTTTGGTTAAACCTTTTTTTACATCTAGTAATGCACTTAACTGAGGAACACCAATACCTGCAACAAGTCTAGTTGTACAAATCGATCCTGGTCCAATTCCTACTTTTACTATATCTACTCCAAGTTTGCATAAAAATTTCGCTGCTTCAGCTGTTGCAATGTTGCCTGCACATAACGTTGTTTTGTTCGATTTTTTTTTTTTAATAAATTTGATTATATTTGCCACTCTTTTAGTATGGCCATGCGCAGTATCCACAACAATCAAATCTACTTTACATTTAATAATTTTCTCAGCTCGAGATAGTTCGGTATCATTAGTCCCAACTGCTGCTCCAACTACTAGCCCTTTTTTTTGAACTTTTTTTATTTCCAATATTTGATCATTAATCGAAAGATTTCTGTGAATAACTCCAATGCCCCCCGCCTTTGCAATTTCAATAGCCATTTTAGACTCTGTAACTGTGTCCATCGCGGACGAAAGTAAAGGTATTTTAAGATTTAAATTTTTTGATAGTTTGACAGANGTATTGACTTCTGAAGGAAGCACNGAAGAGTACTTTGGAGCTAAGGTAACATCATCAAAGGTGAGTGCTTCTTTTATAGGATCCATAATAGTTTATATACGATTCCTGAAAATTTTAAAGTGACTATCTTAAATTTTTACAGATGATAAAGCTTTCTTTTGAGTCTTTTCTGCTTGAAGGTGGTTTAAAGATTTTACTTTCTTTAAAGTTTTTTTTTGCATTTTCAACAATTTCATTAAATGTTGAGCCCATAAAAATTTTNGATAAAAAAATTCCTTTTGGTCGCAGCATACNAANAGCAAAGTNCATTGCNGTTAAAGAAAGTTCACCCGTTTGAATTGAATCTAAATTTTTATTTCCAGTTGTATTAACCGCCATATCAGAGACTACAAGATCAATTTTTTTTGGAAAATAATCTGTAATTATTTTTTGGTTTTTATTATCCAAAAAATCACCGACAACATGATAAACGTCTTTTATTTTCTCAACTTCTTTAAGATCAATAGACATTATTTTTGAGCCTTTCGATTTTTCAGATAGATATTGTGTCCAGCTTCCAGGTGCAGAACCCACATCCAAAATATTTAAATTATTTTTAATAATTTTAAATTTTTCGTCTAATTCTTTAAGTTTATATACCGCCCTCGATCTGTAACCTTCTAACTTTGATTGACGAACATATTTGTCTCTTCTTTGTCTTATAACCCAACTTTTAGATATCTTATTTTTTTTCAACTATTGTTAAACCTTAAGCTTTTAGTTTCTTTTTTATCTTGAAGATTATAAATATCGATTTTAANATTTTTATCTAATCTCATATCAATATTATTTTTCCATATTCCTGCAGCTAAATGCATAATGCCAATTTTGTTATTCGGTAAGTAGGGCTCTACAAATGTTTTTTGAATACTGTCNTATTTTGGTAGTAAATTGCTTGCAATCCAGTTGCAATTTAAAGGTAAAAATTCTGTATCTACTTCATCTATGTAAACACTAAGATTTATTGCTAACCCTTCTGAGCCAAAAATTTTTCCACTTTTCAAAGTTTGTCTTAGATTTTTTTGCCATACCTCCCAACATGGTGAATTTTTTTGAAGTGAAAATACACCAATATTAATATGGGGTGCAAATGCAAGTTTTCTTGATTTTGAAATATCAATATTTGATGAAAGAGCATGTTTAAAATTTTGGCTTTTAACAATTGCTAATTTTCCAAATAACCATTTTACTTTTGACATTATTTTATAGCCTGGGCCCATTGTTTGAGTTATTCCCAGTTTTCCTTTTTCACATGCTTTGAAATATAAATCTACACACTTCCAATCGTTGACCCATGCATCACAATCTATCCAAAGATACTTTTCATATTTTGGAAAATATTTTGGTAGAAATGCACGAGACACTTGACTTTTGAGCCATTCTTTTCCCATTACTTTTAAATTTGAAACTTCAATATCCCACTCTGCTTTTGCAACTTCATCAACCTTGTTTTTTAACTGTTCTCTTTGACTATCATTCATTCCTGCATCGAGTACACAAATTGCTGTATCTTTGCTCTCAGGTTTCTTTTTAATTGAGTCAATTAATTCAATTAATAAATCAAAATACTTTTCATCTGCTAATGAAACTATAGCGTTTGTTTTCATTTAAAGGACATCTTCTTGATCTTCACCATCTTGACTTGCATGACTAAATTTTTTGGACAAGCTGCGAAAATGGAAAAAGCTAATTGGTATAAGAAGTAAGTATATTAAAGTTGATAATACTATAACGTTATAGGTATAGATTAATAACAACCCAAAAAATAAAATTAACGCAAATAATAAAAAGATTGTTAATCTTCTAGGGACTACAATCTTTTTAAAAGAATAAGTCGGTAATTTGCTGATTAATAATATTGAAGTTAAGATAAAAAAACCAGGGACTAGATATTTGTTTTCAATTGAAAAAAGTTGAAATTCACTAAAACTATAAATTAATGGAAATAAAACTAAAATACCTCCAGCCGGCGAAGGGACGCCCTCAAAAAAATTTTCTTTCCACTTTGCATTCGTATTAGAGGTAATATTAAATCTCGCCAATCTTAAAGCGACACAAATTACATAAATCAAACAAACTAACCACCCTACTCTTCCAAGATTATTTAAGGACCAAAAATACATTATAAAAGCCGGAGCGACCCCAAAGCTTATAACATCCGTTAATGAGTCAAGTTCTTTACCAACTTCAGATGTTCCTTTAATAAGTCGTGCAATTCTTCCATCAAGACCATCTATAATCCCTGCAACTACTATTGCTAAAACTGCAAAACCAAACCTACCATCAAAAGCAAATTTAATAGATGTTAAACCTATACATACGCCTACTAGTGTAAACATATTAGGTAAAATTGATCTTGTTTTTTTGTTCGCAACTAATTTGAAATTTTTATTTTGTTGTTCCATTTTATTTTTTTGCAATTAATGTCTCACCAGCNACTGCTCTTTGGTTTACTTTTACCAAAGGTTTGTAATTTTCAAAATAAATGTCTGCCCTACTACCAAATCTAATCATTCCTATCCGATCACCTTGGTTTAGTTTTTCTCCTTTGTTTGTCTCAGTAACAATACGCCTAGCAATCAAACCAGCAATCTGAACAACTACAACCTGATCACCATTACTATTTTTAATTTTATAATAATTTCTTTCATTGTCTTCGCTGGCTTTGTCTAGAGATGCATTTAAAAACTTGCCAGGTTTATATAAAATTTCCTCAATTTCACCACTGCATGGAATTCTATTTACGTGACAATCGAAAACATTCATGAACACGCTTACTTTGGTAAATTTTTTATTCTCTAAGGAAAGTTCTGAAGGACCATTAACTTCCTCTACTTTTATCACTAATCCATCAGCCGGACTTACAAGATAATTTTCATCATTAATTGGGAATCTTTCCGGGTCTCTGAAAAAATAGTAAACCCATATTGTAAGAATAACACCTATTAAACCTAAGAAACCACTTATTAAATATAAAACAAGTGTTCCAAGTCCAAAGATTACTAAAAACTTATAACCCTCGTTATGTATTTTCGGAAAAACTTTATCTATCATAATCCTTTATTTGATAATTTCTGATTAATATGTATATAAAAAGCAGAAATTCAATTACTAAGATTTATACATAAATATGAGCAAAATTAAGGTCAAAAACCCAATCGTCGAGTTGGATGGCGATGAAATGACAAGAGTAATTTGGGAGTTTATTAAGAATAAACTGATATTACCGTACCTAGATTTAGGTATTGAATATTACGATCTTGGTATGAAAAGCAGNGATGATACNTCAGATCAAATAACNATTGATTGTGCGAATGCAATTAAAAAGAATGGTGTAGGTATTAAGTGTGCAACNATTACNCCNGACGAAGCACGAGTAAAAGAATTNAATTTAAAAAANATGTGGAGATCTCCAAACGGTACAATTAGAAATATCATTGGAGGAACTGTATTTAGAGAGCCCATTATTTGTAAAAATGTTCCAAGATTGGTACCATCATGGACTGATCCTGTAATCATTGGAAGACATGCATTTGGTGACCAATATAGAGCAACCGATTTTAAAGTTCCTGGTAAAGGAAAACTTGAAATTAAATGGACTTCTGAAGATGGCAAAGATACCAAAAATTATGANGTATTTAATTTCCCTGGATCAGGGGTGGCTTTATCAATGTACAATTTAGATAAATCAATAGAAGATTTTGCTCGATCTTGCTTTAACTATGGATTGATTAAAAAATGGCCAGTTTACCTTTCAACAAAAAANACGATTTTAAAAACTTACGATGGAAGATTTAAAGACATATTTCAAAGTGTTTTTGAAAAGGAATTTAAATCTTCATTTGAAAAGAATAATTTAACCTATGAACATAGACTTATAGATGACATGGTTGCTTGTGCAATGAAGTGGAGCGGTAAATATATTTGGGCTTGTAAAAACTATGATGGTGACGTTCAATCAGATACTGTTGCTCAAGGATATGGTTCTCTTGGACTAATGACAAGTGTCTTACTCGCACCAGATGGAAGAACAATGGAGGCAGAGGCTGCTCATGGAACTGTTACGAGACATTATCGAATGCATCAACAAGGAAAAGAAACTTCAACAAATCCTATAGCATCAATTTTTGCTTGGACTAGAGGACTTGCTCATAGAGGAAAATTAGATGCAAATGATGAGCTGATAAAATTTGCAAATACGTTAGAAAAGGTTTGTATTGATTGTGTTGAAACTGGATCAATGACTAAAGACTTAGCAATTTTAATAGATACAAATCAAAAATACCTTACTACAAATCAATTTCTTGATGCAATTGATGGCAATTTAAAAAAGAAGTTAAATTAAGCTTTTAATCTTTTCAAAACTTTCTTCTATTTTATTTGAATGAACTCCTCCGGCTTGGGCAAAATCAGATCTACCTCCACCACCTTTTCCACCAAGAATTTCTGAACCAGATTTTACAAATTTTATTGCATCGTACTTTTTAGTTAAAGNGTCTGTAACTCCTACTGCTAAACCAATTTTATCATCTTTAATTGCATATATAACTACAATTCCCTCTTTGAGATCTTTCTTGCCTTGATCAACAAGTCTTCTCAATTCTTTAAAAGGTAAGTCATCTACTTTTTGAAATCTTATATTTATCTTTTTAATATTTTGGTCTTTAATAGTATTTTTTTTCTTATCTGATAAAATACTTTTTACTGTTATTTCCTCTAATTGTTTTGTCAGCTCCTTAATCGTAATCTTTAGGTCATCTGATTTTTTAATTGGTTTTCCTCCAAGTTTGGTGATTTCACTTGATAATGATTTGATAGTTTCTTCATTTTTTTGAGAAGACAAACTAGACATCTTATCTTTTGAATTAAGATATTCTTCAAGTTGTTTATCTCTTAATGCTTCAACTCTTCTAACGCCTGCTGCAATTGATGATTGACTGACTACTTTAAATTTACCAACCTCACCAGTGTTTTTTACGTGTGTTCCGCCACAAAGTTCTGTTGAAAAATATTTGTTACCTTCTTCACCCATAAACACAACTCTAACTTCATCTCCATATTTTTCACCGAATAAAGCCATTGCCCCTTGTTCAATTCCCTCTTCAGGAGTCATTAGTCGTGTAACAACTTCCGTTTTTGAGTTTACAAACTTGTTAACATTTTCATCGATTTTTTTCATTTCTTCATCTGTGATTGGTTTCATATGACTAAAATCAAATCTTAATCTNTCTGGCGCAACTAATGATCCTTTTTGCATTACATGTGTTCCTAAAGTTCTTCTAAGAGACTCATGTAATAAATGCGTTGCTGAGTGATATGCTCTTATGTTTTGACGTCTTTCTGTGTTTATTTTTAATTCAACATTATCTTTAAGTTTAATTGTTCCTTTTGAAACTTTACCAAAGTGGACAAATAAGTTTCCAATTTTTTTTTGAACATCAGTTACCTCAAATTCATTTTCACCCGAAGTTATCGTGCCTTTGTCACCAACCTGACCACCGGACTCCCCATAAAAAGGAGTTTGATTTAAAATAATTTGTCCTTCTTCGCCTTCTTTCAATTGTTGAATTTCTTTATCATCTTTAATTATTGCAGTAACACTTCCTTCCGCCTGATTAGTCTCATAACCTAAAAATTCAGTAGGACCGATTTTCTCTTTTAGATTAAACCAAATTTCACTGACTGAACTATCCCCTGAACCTTTCCAATTTTTCTTTGCAAGTTCTCTACTTTTTTTCATCATCTCATCAAATTTTGTGTTATCTACTTTGAGAGATTTGTTCTTAAGAATATCTTCAGTTAAATCTAACGGAAATCCGTAAGTATCATAAAGTTTGAAAGCAACTTCTCCAGGCAGAACCTTATCTATTTTTGAGATTTCATCATCCAGAATTTTCATGCCTCTTTCTAATAAAACCAAAAATTTTTCTTCCTCCATTTTCAAGGTTTCTTTGATAAGTGACTCTGCTCTTTTTAACTCTGGATAATTTTTAGACATTTCATCTAAAAGAGTTTTGAAAATATTGAAAAAAATTGGTTCTTTAGATCCTAGTAAATGTGAGTGTCTCATTCCTCTTCTCATAATTCTTCTAAGGACATANCCTCTTCCTTCATTAGATGGCAAAACACCTTCAGCAAGAAGAAACGANCTTGCCCTTAAATGATCAGCTATCACTCTAAAACTTGATAAATTATTTTCATTGGGTTTTACTTTTACGGTTTCTGAAATTGANTTAATTAATTTTAAGAAATGATCTGTTTTATAATTGTCATGTGTACCCTGAAGAAGTGCTGCCATTCTCTCAAGACCCATACCTGTATCTACTGAAGGTTTAGGTAAATCAATTCTTTTATCTTTTGAAACTTGTTCATATTGCATGAAGACTAGGTTCCAAATCTCAATATATCTATCACCATCTTGGTCTTTGCTTCCAGGAAGACCGCCTTTNAAATGATCTCCATGATCATAAAAAATTTCAGAACAAGGTCCACATGGACCTGTTTCACCCATTGACCAAAAGTTATCTGAGGTAGAAATTTTGATTATTCTATTTTCATTTAAGCCCGATATTTTTTTCCAAAGTTTAAANGCCTCTTCATCTTCATTAAAAACAGTAAAATAAAGTCTATTTTTATCTAACCCAAAATCTTTAGTTATTAGATTCCATGCAAGCTCTATTGCTCTTTCTTTAAAATAATCTCCAAAAGAAAAGTTTCCAAGCATTTCAAAAAATGTGTGGTGTCTTGGGGTGTATCCAACATTTTCTAAATCATTATGTTTTCCACCTGCTCTAACACATTTTTGTGAAGTTGTAGCTCTTTTGTAATCTCTTTTCTCTAATCCAGTAAAAACATTTTTGAATTGAACCATTCCAGAATTTGCAAACATTAATGTCGGATCGTTATTAGGAACTAAGTTGCTAGACTCAACTATTTTATGATCATTTTTCTCAAAATATTTGAGAAAAGTATTTCTTATTTCATTTAAGGTTTTTTGAGCCATATTTTTAAAATACAGCTTTTTTAAATGATGTCTATAATCTTAAGGGGAAAAAGGCGCCTGTTACAGCGCCTTTTCTTAACTAATAATGACTATTTAGCTAATTCTTTTTTGCAGGAGGAGTCTCTTCTTTTTGGCTCGCTTCTATTTTCTCCTGATCAAGTGGGTTACCTTCAATTTTTTTAGTAATCACACCTGCTTTTTCTCTAATTGCCATCTCTATTTCAGCGGCAACTTTTGGATTTTGTTCTAAGTAGATTTTGGCATTTTCTCTTCCTTGGCCAATTTTCTCACCTTTGTATGCATACCAAGCACCAGATTTTTCAACAATCTCTGCTTTTGCACCAAGGTCAATTAATTCACCTACTTTACTAATTCCTTTTCCATACATTAGATCAAACTCAACTACTTTAAATGGTGGAGATACTTTGTTTTTAACAACCTTAACCCTTGTAGAGTTACCAATGATTGCATCTTTATCTTTTATCGCACCAATTCTTCTAATATCCATTCTTACAGATGAGTAGAATTTTAATGCATTTCCACCTGATGTAGTCTCAGGACTTCCGAACATAACACCTATTTTCATTCTGATTTGGTTAATGAAAATCATCATTGTGTTTGTGTTTGATATTGAGCTAGTTAATTTTCTTAAAGCCTGACTCATTAATCTTGATTGAAGACCTACGTGATGATCACCCATGTCCCCTTCAATTTCTGCTCTTGGTGTTAATGCTGCAACTGAGTCAATAACTATTACAGAGATAGAACCTGACTTAACAAGTGTATCTGCTATCTCTAGTGCTTGCTCACCAGCGTCAGGTTGAGAAATTAATAATTCCTCTGTGTTTACACCTAATTTTTTTGCATACACTGGATCTAAAGCGTGCTCTGCATCAACGAATGCACATATTCCGCCAGCTTTTTGAGCCTCAGCGACTACTTGAAGTGCAAGTGTTGTTTTTCCAGAAGACTCTGGACCATAAATTTCGATAATTCTTCCTTTTGGTAATCCACCAATACCTAGCGCTAAATCTAAGCTTAGAGAGCCTGTAGAAATAGACTCTATATCCATAGCTTTTTTCTGGCCAAGCTTCATTACAGAACCTTTTCCAAAGTTATCAGTAATTTGACTGATAGCTGCGTCTAAAGCTTTATTTTTTTCTTTATTTTCCAAGTCTTTATCTTTCGCGGTTTTGACCACTTTTAAGTTATTTTTTGTCATTTGATGCCTCTTTTTTATTAATTGTTAACATACGAATCATGCTTTTAAATGTACACATTTTGTTCTCATTGGCAAGGATTAAATAAAAAGCTCTAAATTACTTAATAATATTGAGATATTTTGCGTTCAAAAGACCTACTGATTTTAAAAGCTCTAACTGTGACAATAGGAGGTTTCTTTCTGAATTAGCTAGATTGATTCTTGCAGTTAAAAGAATTGTATTTGATTGAATAACATCAAGTGTGGTTCTTCCAAGTCCAGTTTCATACTCAACTGTGATCCCCTCGTGAGCAATTTCTGCAGCTTTCACCTGCGCACGAACTGAAGATAACAAACTATCTGAAGATTGAAACTTAGACCAGGCACTAGCAACGTTTGTTTCATTAGTTCTAACAGCATTATCTAAAAGTAATTGTTTTCGATTTTGTAAATTCTTGCTCCTTTCAAGAGATGCTGAATTTTTTCCTCCTTGAAATATTGGCCATGAAATTTCAGCACTTACTGTCTCTTGTTCTCTTTCATCATACGATGAACTAAAATCGTCTGACTTTGAAGACTTAGCTGAAATTGTTGCTGAAGGTGAAAATTCAGAAAGAGCAATTTTAACATCCTTTTCAGATTGATCATACTCTAGTTTAGCAATTGTAAGATCTGGATTGTTCCCTTTTGAAATTTGAATTGCATTTTGAAGGGATGTCGGAATATCAAATTCTATATTTACATCTTCACCTAAGCTATCAATATCATCTAGTGGACCTATAATCTTTTCATAAAGAAGTTTAGCNGTNACTAAATCNTTTTGAGAGNTNATAAATTGNGCTTGTGCTCCAGCCAATGATGACTCGGATTGAGCTAAGTCTGCTAAAGTAATTATTCCGCTTTCAAGTCTATTTTGATCAGTTTCGACTTGTCTTTCTAATAGATCTAAATTTTCTTTATTTATCTTAAATTTNTTATTTGCTAAGATAACTCCTGTNAANGCTTCAGCAGCACTTAANATAACTTCTTGTTCTTTCTTNAATAATTTTGCTTTTGCTAAATTTACTCCAATTTTACTTTTTTCAAGATCTGCTTTTCCACCTAATCCTTGAAAAATTGTTTGTTCAATTGTTACAGTCTGAGTTTCAGTATCAACATCAGTGATAGTAGAATCTGTTCCATCTCGATCAGTAAGTTTTTTAGTGGTCGCTTCACTTTTGGTGCCAGTAATTGTAACAGAAGGTAAAAACTCGCTTTTTGAAATTTTTAAATCTTCCTCTGATACTGAAATATTTTTCCTTTCTGCATTCAATTCTGGATTGCTTAAATAAGCATCTTGCAATGCTTTATAAAAATCTGCTGCATACAAATTTTGTATCGAAAAAAATAAAATNAAAAATATTATTNTTAAAGAATTAAGCATNTTTAAATTTTACCTTTTTAATTTGATGGTTTTCATTAAGATCAATAACCGCTGAAGAATATTTTGGGGCATTCTTNAACATATTTTGAGTAATTCTTTGATAAGTCATCATAAAAGTTTCGACTTCTTTCTCATTCATTATTTTTGAATTTTTTTTTGTTCCACTTTTCATTTTCAGTTTTTTTTCTTGTTTCAATCTCCATCTTTTTAANAATTTAAAATTTTTNGCTTTTAAATATAACAGACTATCTANCTGATCAAAGAGTTTTGAATATTTCGATTTAAGTTGATTATTAACATAACTTCTCCAAATCTTTTTTTTGTCTGCATTTTTTTCTAAAANATTNATNGGTCTATTTAAAGATNTNNTANNTTCAGNTNTAGCACCAACACACCAACCTTCCAAAATTANAATATCTGGTTTCTTTTTTAATTTAAACCAATNATTTTTTTTACANCTNTCATCAATTGACTTATCAAATTTNGGAATGTTAATTGATCTAAATGTANTTTTNTTNACTTTCNTAAAAAGATTAANCATTANNTGTATNTCATGNGTGCCTGGAACNCCNCTTGTAAGTAANAAAGGATGTTTNTTTTTNGATAATAAAATTCTTTCTTTTCTAGTTTTATAAAAATCATCTATAGAAATTTTGAAAACTT
>FUFK010063325.1_pt1 | contig 11976 bp, 23 predicted proteins | sample 1021851 | NCBI WGS metagenome assembly FUFK01 (sample SAMEA51879418, study PRJEB19060) | metagenome
CAAGCTGCTCCACTGAAAAAAGCTATGGCTAAAGCTGTAGATGAAGCATGGGAAGCAGAGAAAGAGTTCGATCTCGAAAGACTTCTTAAAGGCGGTAATCCTTTTAAAGAAGAAGAATAATCCCCATTCATACGGGAGTCGCTATTGACTCCCTTTTATTTTGCTGTATATTAATTATGGGATCGTGTATTTATTCACCACTTATGGGAACGCTAGACAAACAAAATGCCCTAGCATCTCTCAGAAAATGGAATCTAGTCCAAGATAATAGTGGACCGTATCGTGTATATAGAGATGACAAAAATAACATATACCACTCAGTTACCCATATCTTAAAAGAAACCGCACCCCAACATACAAAAGATGCCCTTGAAAATTGGCTCAAAAGATCAGACTCCCATCTGGAACGTGACATCGCCTGTGAACGAGGAAAACTGGCTCACTCTCATGCAGAGTTTGTACTTAAACTTGCAGCAAAATTTGCAAGACAAAACGCAAACAAAAAAGGAATATGGAGNACTGGATCGGACGGACTGGAACGCTGTCCGAAAAAAGTCACGCAATGGGGTCTACAGAAAGCAGTCGAATCCGCACCTCGTGTTAGCTGGAGTGCGTCAGGCTACGCAAGAGGTTTACGATCATTCATACTGGATCGTGTAACGGCCATTCATGCCGTAGAATTTTCCGTCTATAAACCAGGCTACGGATTTGCTGGTACAGCAGACGCTTTATTGGATATTGATGGAGATGGGCCATTCATAGTGGACTGGAAAACAGCTAAAGAAGTAAGATCAGATGACATGATCGAACAATTCTGCCATCAACTTGGAGCGTACAGTCTAGGTCTACAGCATCTCACAGGAATAAAACCAAAATACGGTGCAGTTGTGGTAGCTCGCAGAAGCGGTAAACCCCAAATAAAAATCCTCAATAACCTAGAGTTACGAGGATCAGAAAGTATATTTTTAGANAGAGTGGATCGTTACCACAAAAACCTTAAAGAGTTAGCAGTAGTTTAAGTACATACCCATTTTATAGGGGAGTCAGATTCAAAAATAAAATCTATATGAACATAGCAATCTTCTATGTCCTCATATTCTATAGTTGTATTTTCTCTAACTTCTTCAGTAGCCATTTTCTCTAATTCATCAGTAGAGTATTTACCGTGATAGTAGAAAACATTTTCTTCTTTGTACTCTTCTCTAGCAACTACTACATAATATTTATTTGTTTTTGGATCGTTAGCCATTGTTTTTCTCCATGATAGATTTTTCTTCTTCAGTTAGACAGTCGTAGTGGACTCTGTACGATCCATCAGAAAATTCTGTTGGTTCGAGTGAGTCATAAACGTCATAAGGAGTGCAATCTTCATCAAGATAAATTTTTTCACTGCAACGATCACATTCGTGGAAGTTACATTCGGTACATAAGTAACCGACATATTTATCGTTATCGGCAGAGAGTCTATTAACAAATAGACCCGAACCGAATACAGTGGATCGCATACATTCGATACACTTGTCACCTATGTCAACTTGTTTGCATTGCATAGTCATAGCCAGTCATGCCACATAGTACCAAATGAAGCCATCATTTCTTCATCTGTTGGTTCGTAATCATCATATGTTTCTGGCGGAAAGTTATCCTCATCTGGATCGGGATATATACCCGAATCCTGCAAATCTTTAATCGCATCATCTTCACGCTGGTTGTCCAGTGCAGATTGATGGTTATGTAAAAATGAGTCAGTCATACTTTTTTAAACCTCGTAAGTAATTTTGAATATAGTTCGATACCCTTGAAATAACCTACAGAATCTCCGTCAGCTAACAAACTTTCAGCTTCATCTAGTACGCTATCTAGTATGGTATCTTTATTGTCTTTAATCTTTTTATCTGGATCGGGTTTAGCCTGCTCCCATTTATATAGATTAAAGGAATCTTTGTAATATCTATATGCCGTAGACTTAGGAATTTGAAAATCAGTATGCAGTATATCGCATATATCCAACCGAGTTAATTTCTCAGTTGGATCGGTTTTTTCTTCGTTATCTACCAGACATTTATAGATAAAGTTTTCAGCTTCTTCTTTAGTCATCTTTAAATCTGGCATATTTGAAGAAAAGATGTTCAAATGCGTTATATAGAATAGTTTGATTATCTGGATCGGCTTGAGAATAGCAAAGTGCAAGTGATTGCTCAAAACTACTTCCAAACCTATCCATATTTTCTATGGCTTGGTTAATAAAATGTTTAGTCATATCCCGTATCTCTCCTTTAGTTCGTCTACATCTTCTTGTGCTAACTGTTGTTTACAGATAGTAATTAGAATGTTACAGGCTTTATGAACATAGTAATGCCCTTCAATAGGGAACAGTTCTTTTAACTTAGTCATCATACCGACTAAGATTTTAATTTCATTCATAGTGACAGTTAAATGTCTATCACTACTTTGATCTAGTGGATCGACAGCCATAATCATGGTGGTTAATGTGCCTTACAATATTACTTTAGTTTCTTTCATTATGCAACTTATTAAATTCTCATTCATAATTCTCACTGATAATTCTCAGAATTTGACATTCATTAATGACTAAGTTAATTATGGATTGTAAAAATTTTTTCATTCATCATGGTATCTCACATTCATAAATTTTTTAAACATAGTCATGTTTCTATACCTATACAGGATTTATTTTTTATTTTAATAGTACTTCAAAAAATATCAAATAATTATGAAAATCAATTTTCAGATAATCTTTGTTATCGTGCAGATAAATTAATAGATAAAATTTTAATTAATATAGAAATGAAAAATTAGGTTGCTATATAGTAAACATTACTGTAGTATTTAAAGGTAACTAATTTTTACAACACCAATGAAAAATTACAACTCAAACAAAATTGATTCTCTTGTTTCATTTACAGAAACAGATTTAAGAGTGGATCGTCCTTACCAATCAGAAAACTTTACTAGAACAAATCTAGGTTATCAACGTCAGGGAAATGAAAATTTAATTTCTACACCATTTAACAGAAATGATGATCTAGAAACTATCTTATTTAAAACTAATGTTTTAAATGATCCTGAAGTATTACCAACATTTACTAATTACAATGATACTTCTTATGAATGCCCAAACAGTAAAGCTATTTTCAGTAAGAAAATCGGGAAAGTAATTTCTACAGTATCTAATACATACGAATTAGTTAAACATGATGTAATTTTGGACGCGATACAACCAAACTTAAATTTCTTAGAAGTAGAGCATATTATCCCTATGAATAACACTGCAAGAGTTTTCATTATATGTGCTATTAAAAATAGTGACATGGAAGTGTCAAGCGGTGATGCTATCCGTAGAAGAATGATTTTTGTTAATAGTATGGACGGATCTTACTCATTCAAAGTGATACAGAGTGACGTGCGCTTATGGTGTTTCAATCAGATGGGTTCGATACAAAATTCTAAAAATAAGATGGTGTTCAAACATTCTAAAGGGGTTAACGGATACTTACAGAATTTACCCGCTTGGTTAAAATTTCAACGTGATGATCTAGCAAATTCGATTGAAGAATTTAAAGCAATGCGTAATACATCATGCTCATCTGATATGCTTAAAAATTTATTCTTGCATAGCTTCCAAGATAAATTGATAGGGCAGATAACAGATAAAGACACTAAACAAAAGCGAAATAAAGAATTTAAGGATATTAATAAAGAGTGGATCGACGTAAAAAGAAACTTTCAAATTGAAGCTAATGGGAATCAACCTAATTTGTTTAACGCATTCAATGCCATAACCGAATATGAGACTCATTCAGAATCTAGCCGTGTAGATTCCACAGAATCAGCAAGAATAAGGTTTGAAAGTCTTATAAGGGGTCGTTGTGCTGATCGCATTCAAAAGGCTAGACGTGAATGCTTAAGACTAACTACAGTTTAAGGAGATTATTAAAAATGATAGAAACATTCAAAGCACTTAAAAACAACGATTTAATAAGGGTATCTTTAACAGATGCCCTAATCGGTAAACGGGAAAAATTACTTTCAGTTGGTAGAAGATCTCATTCAAAAAAATATAATGTTGAGAAATTAACATTACATCAATTAAATAAAGATGGATCGGTTTGCAAACACTCATGTAAGTACTATTTTTATTATCGACCAGAATCAAATTTTCTTTCATTAGCGATGAGTAATATGGCATGCTCATTCACTAGTATTGAAAAATTAAATACTGTCTAACAGAAAATTAAATTTATTAATCCTGATTCTAAAAAAGTCAGGATTTTTTTATTGTCTTATATAAGACTAAAATAAAACAATTAAGAATGTAATAATTTAACGATCCTTTAGGTATGTTTATACCTTTTAAAAATGTAGTTATATCAATACATTCTGTTTGATTTATTATTTGTTATATAGTACAATACAGGATGNAATAACCATCTTTATTATTATGAAAACTTACAAACAACTTGAAATTCCATTTAAAGAGAATGTAAAAAATCTTTATTGGCATCCTTATGAGTTAAGGCATCATTTTAGAAATTATTATTCATTCAATTTTAAATCTTATAATCGTTTAGGTTTAATCATTCAGAATAATGGATTAAGTTTATCTAATGAAAGAGTTTTGGAAAATTCAAAATATTATCATAAATTGCATAAAATTTTAGATTTAATTGCTTTACATATTCCTATGAATTTAAAAATGGGAACTTTAAACCCTAGCAGAGTAAATTCTTTTAATAAAGCTACTCTTAAAGAAGTTTATAAGACTAGGGAAAATTTTAGAAATGTTTTAAATAATTGGGTTAGATAATGAAAATACTTAAATCAAATAGCACTTTCTTATTAGTGCAAACCTTAACCGATCAAATCCTATTAGTTGTTAATGGGACGGTATCTCAACCAGTTTTAAAAATTTGGCATATTTCAGATAAGAAAAATGCTTTAAATTATTTTCATTCAATTACACATTAAAAAATTCATTCAATTAATTATTATGGCTACCGCGCAAACTTACCGCAGACAATTCAACAAAACATTCAAAATAGTTGAAGAAATTGCAACAGAATATTATGAGCTATTAGATCAGGAAAAAATTACTGAAGATGATAATTTTATTTGTACTTATTCAGATTTGGAAAAAATTGAAAGTAGTGATTTCAAATGGTTAGAAAAAAAGGATAAAGAAATTGAAGAAAATAATGAAAGAATAAAATGGTATGAAGATCTTATTAAAAATTTAAAAGAAGAAAATAAAAAAATTGAAAGGCATACAAGATGTTTAAAAGATACGTTAAAAGATGGTAATGGAATTGATAAAGATTATTGTAAATATTTACTGGAATGTGAAAAGGAAAGAGAAAAGTAGAAAAAATTAGATCAGGAACTAAAAATTTATAGCTAGATTCTTATTTGAGTCTAGCTTTTTTAATGTTTAAGAATTGAATGATTTTAAATTTATTAATGTAGTATTGCATAGGTAAGTTTTTAAAATTATAGGATTCTTACTTCTTTAAATTTCTTAGTTATACTAATTGTTTATGAGTCTTATTTCGTGAGATTGCAGAGAAAAAATAAGGATTTTTTAGTTTTTCAGTGGTTATTATTATATTAAATTAGTATTGTTATATGGTATAAAAAATGCTAAAATTAAAGAGTAAATCACCCAATTTTACAAAATGCCTACAGCAACAAAATCACAGCTTCAATACGAGCTAGACAAAACAAATCAAACTACTGGTTTAAATATGGTTTTTGAAAGAGGAGAAACAGGATATATTCTTTATACTGACGAAACAAAAACAAGTGAAATAAATTGTTGTTTATCGTTTAAAGAAATGTTATCAACTTTTCAAAATCTAAGAAGAATTTTTGAATACAAGAATTTAAAAGATTCTATTTTTAAGAAAATGAGAAAAGATCAGGAATCTTTTTATTATTCTAAAATTTCTAAATTAGGAGTTTAAAATAATGAGACAGCCCACCGATTACATTAATTCAGGAAATGAATTTGCAGATACTTTAGTTAAAAACTGGATAGCAAACTTACCTGATTGTTTCACTGTGGACTTTGCAAAAGATTGCAGCAGGCACGGAAACCCAAACCAATACAAAATAATCATCACAAAAAATTAACTTCTTTTTATTCTCTTTCCCGTACTACTAGCCATGAACAATCCAAACAACCCAAACCGTTTAAAAATTTACAGCTCACGCACCCACCGATCAAACCGCACCAAACTAAATGCAACGGTTTTTATTATTTCGCTTGCTTCCATTCTGTGGGCTTGCTATCTCACAGACAAAGGATATAGAAAATGCTTACAGGCAGGACAGCACACAGAATTAGAATGTGTGAAACTTCATTACGGTTAAACTACTTCAGGAACTAACCCGCACGAGCTCCTAAAAACTAGGAGCTTTTTTATTACCTAATTTTTTCCATGCTATCCCGTAGATTTTTTCCCCAATTTTTTCCACACACTACCCAACGGGGACACATTGCAAAATTTTTTTAGGGCTGTATTAAACCCCTGAACCTACTGATTAATCTAAGCATAAGCGATAAATGTACTACAATGTAATAATACTACAATATTACTCTAGTGTCAACTATTTTTCTTAGGTTCCACTGAAATAGATAGTTGTGGAGTGTTTAAATTGATGTTCTCTACACTCTCCCCTACTACTTTACCAAGAGAATCTAGTATCTGAGCAGCCGTTTGCAACTGACCCTTTCTCACAGCCTGTTCAAAAAGTCTCATTCTCATCCCCTGGAGTCGTGATATCATCTTTTCTCTATCCTTTTCCCAATCCTCATCGTTCCATTCCTTCACCTTTCTCCAATCGCTCCATGCGGTTTCAATACCGATCTGTTCCCTGGAAGCGTGTTCTAGTACAAGCTGTCTTGTAGTTTTCCCAGTCAACTGCCTCGAATACAATTTTTGCCTTCTAGCTTCTATTACTGCATCAGGTTGTCTTTTCCCACATACTCTCCCATCTTTACGAGCTCGCTCAGATGTAAATTGACCATTTGAATTACGAAGAACAGAATCAGCCACGGACTAAATTTGTTGTTAATACTTGAATAATAACCTTAAATATAGTGTTTAGTCGACAAAATCACGGAAATCCGTCAATATTTAAGCTATTCTTTACTACATGAGTACAAAAACAGCCGAAAATCTATCACTTAGATGGGCACAAGGGGAGGTATTCAATGCAAAAGAAAGATTTAGAGTCCTGGTGGCTGGCAGAAGATTCGGAAAATCATATCTATCCTGTATCGAATTACTGAAAGCAGCAATAGACCGCCCTGGCGAAACCTACTTCTACTGTGCCCCTACCTATCGCATGGCAAAAGACATCGCATGGAAAGAAATTAAAAAACTGGTCCCACCAGAATGGATCCAATCCAAAAACGAAACCGACCTCAAGATCGAACTAATCAATGGATCGCTAATTGAACTCAAAGGAACTGAAAACGCAACAACCCTGCGTGGCCGAAGCCTCGCTGGAGTAGTACTTGACGAAGCAGCCTTCATGGATTCCGAAGTCTGGTTCCAGGTAATCAGACCAGCCCTCGCAGATAAACAAGGTTGGGCACTCTTCATATCCACGCCAGACGGCACAGCATCATGGTTTTATGATTTATGGTGCTACGTTCCAGATGATGAAACAGGTGATTGGAAACGCTGGAGCTTCACAACAATAGACGGGGGTAACGTACCAGCAGAAGAAGTCGAAGCAGCCAAGGCCCAATTGGACAACAGAACTTTCAAACAGGAGTTCGAGGCAAGTTTCGAGAATCTCACTGGTCTTGTTGCAGTCTCATTTTCAGATTCCAACATTTCTACCGAAGCGGAGGATATATCTATCGCCCCACTCTTACTAGGAGTCGATTTTAACGTAGATCCACTTTGCGGAATCTGTGCTGTCCGACACAGAGAAACACTTTACGTCTTTGACGAAATAATTTTGACAGGTGGTGCGACTACTTGGGATTTTGCTGAAGAAGTTACAAGTCGTTACGGAGTCGAAAGACGAATTATTGCTTGTCCCGACCCAACGGGTGCAGCCAGAAAAACATCAGGAGTAGGTTCAACGGATCACACTATTCTACGCAGAAGCGGATTTACTGTGTCATCTCCCAGAGCTCCGTGGAAAGTCCGTGACAAAGTAACCGCAATCAATACTGCACTATATGACGCAATGGGACAACGAAGAACTTTAATCCATCCACGCTGCAAAGAACTTATAAAATCTCTCCGCACCCTGACTTACGCTCCAAACACAGGTATGCCAAACAAAAACCTTGGGGTTGACCACGCATTTGACGCTTTCGGCTATCTTTGTCTCCAACAATTTAACCTCGCAAAACCAGAGACACTGGGCCAAACTTCGTTTAGAATATACTAAGAGTTTCCTTTTTCCACTATGTATTATTCCACTACAAAGAAAAAGAAGAAGAAAAAGAAGGGAGGTAAAAAACGTGGCGAATGTTCCTGTAAATAAAGCGTTATACTCTAGGGTAAAGTCAGAAGCTAAACGCAAATTTGCTGTTTACCCATCGGCTTACGCTAACGCATGGCTTGTACGAGAGTATAAGAAGCGTGGCGGTACTTATCGTTCAGGTACTAAAAAAAGTGGCAAGAAGTAGTGGTGGATTAACCCGTTGGTTTAAAGAAAAATGGGTTGATGTAAAAACTGGTAAACCCTGTGGTCGCTCAAAAGGCGAAAAACGAGGCTATCCAGCTTGCAGACCCAGTAAACGTGTCTCAAGTAAGACACCTAAGACTGCTGGAGAGATGTCAAGTGCTGAAAAAACACGATTTAAACGTGAAAAAACGGGTAGTAAGAAGATAACTTATCAACATAGACGAAAAAAGAAGAAAAAATAACTGTGAAAAACGCAGTTTCAAGGTAATATATTGTTATAAGTAAATTTTTCTCAAAAATTATGGCATTTTTTCGTGGGGAAGAAGGCTCTGTAGCTTTTGCAGCAGATGGCGTTAGTCCTGGTACTATAACTTCAACAACTGCATGGAGTTTCGATCTTTCAAAAGATACATTAGAGTGTACTGCTCATGGTGATACTGCTAGAAAGTATGTCGGAAGCATGATTTCTGGTAGTGGTACAGCCGATCTTTTATACACAGCAGCATCAGGAGATGATACAGCAGGTATTCTTTCTGACATTATCACTACTGAAGATCCAGCAGATGCAAAATTTCAGTTATTTGTAGATACAAGCGGAAATAAAAAGCTTGAATTTAATGGGATTGTTACAGGTGCATCTTTAAGTTCTACTGTTGGTGACATTTCTACAGTTTCTATTAGTTTCCAAATGAGTGGTGCTCCTACAGCATTTGACCTTTAAGTAAGTGAAACTTACCCTTCGTCAAAGAAATAAACTCAAGGAACATTCTGCTCATCACACTGATAAGCACATGAATCTTATGAAGAGATTAATGAGACAGGGTGTTTCATTCACACAAGCTCATAAGAGAGCACAAGCAAAGGTAGGAGAGTAATGCCAAAACGCAAAGGAGTCAGTCTATCTGTTGGAAGAGGAGAAAAATCCAAGAAAGGTGGTCTAACTGCCAAAGGTAGAGCAAAATATAACCGTGCTACAGGAAGCAACTTACAAGCACCTGTAACAGAAAAAAGTCCAACAGGGAAAAGGGCAGCTAGACGAAAATCATTTTGTGCCAGAATGAGGGGAGTCAAAGGCCCAATGAAAGATAGTAAAGGCAGACCCACTAGAAAAGCATTAGCATTAAGGAGATGGAAGTGCTGACATGACTTACGCAATCCCAGGTCCAATACGAACCAACATTGTTTCTTCTACTTCAGTAGGGGGAGCCGATAGTCCTTTTACTAGAACTAGAGCAGTTTTAGACATGATGAAAGGTTGGGAAATAATGAAAGCGGTAAGTGAAGGAACAGATTATCTACGAACAAATAGTGAAGCATTTTTACCTTTAGAACCAAGAGAAGATTACGAAGCCTACCTCGCAAGAGTAAACAGAGCCGTATTCAGCCCATTTACACAAAGATTAATAAGAGCAGCAGCAGGATTAGTGCTTCGCAAACCAATAACATTAACAGGCGATCCATACTGGACAGAAATGTTCAAAATGGATGTAGATGGTTGCAAATCAGACCTAGACGAATATGCAAGAAGAATACTTATGTATTCTCTCACATACGGCCAGAGTCATATTCTTGTAGATTATCCTGCACCTTCAGGAGCAGTAAGCCTCGCAGAAGAACGTCAACAAAACCGCAGACCATACTGGATCGAAGTTGACCCAACAAATCTCTATGGCTGGAGACTAGATAGAGAATCTAATTATGGAAACTTGATACAGGTGAGAATAGGCGAAAAGGCTGTGTTACCCGACGGACAGTTTGGTGAGAAAGTATTTGACCAGATTAGAGTTATCGAACCAGGAAGATACAGAGTATTCCGTAAAAAAGAACAAATAGAAGAAATGTATGACGTTGCAGATAACAGCGTTACTGGCGACTTTGAAATGGGTTCAGCAGACAAAGACTATAAACAGGTAGAAACTGGCAGTTTTTCTCTTGGTGAAATACCTTTAGTAACAATTTATTCGGGTAAAACAGACAATTTAGTAAGTAAACCACCTTTACTAGATATTGCGTACTTAAATCTTGCACATTTTCAAAGACAAGCTGATCTTATACACAGTTTGCACGTTGCTTCACAACCATTACTGGTTATGGAAGGTTACGACGATCAGACTAAAGACCTTGCTATATCTGTAAACTATGCAATGGCTACACAACCTGGCAACAAAATTTATTATGTAGAGCCAGCTTCCAGTGCCTTTGATGCTCAATCAGCAGAGATAAAAGAGCTTCAGATGCAGATGGCAACACTAGGAATCAGTACATTATCACAACAGAAATTTGTAGCTGAATCAGCAGATGCCCGTAGGTTAGATCGTGTAGACACAAACTCCATGCTTGCAATGGTTTCTATGGAATTAGAGCAAAAACTACAAAAAGCCTTCAATCTATCAGCTGAGTATGTTGGAATTGAACCACCAGAAGTAAAAATAAGCAGAGACTTTGATATTGAAAGACTAATTGGACAGGATATTACAGCTTTGACATCATTATTCGATCAACAGGTCATTGATAGAGAAGAATTTAGAGATATTTTAGTACAAGGTGAAGTTTTACCAACAGCTAACGAAGCTAAACCCGAATAAGCTGCTACAATAGTAGATAAGTACATAAAATTTATGGCTGGATCAATAGAACACGTTCTGCAACCTGACGGAACTTACAAATGGGAAGTAGTAGAACCCAAAAAGGAAGCTGATGAAGCTCCTGTTGTTTGTCCTGCTCCTGAGCCAAAGGCAGTTAAGAAAAAACCTGCCAAAAAGAAAACTGACAGCCCTTTATCTGAGTAATTAATGGAACCAGAAGAAAAAGTAATTCAGCCTGAGTCTGTGACCAACGCTGAACAGTCTGTGACTGACACTCCTTCACAACCACAAGCACCAAATCTTGATGCTATCAAACAGCAATATGAAGCACAGGTAGCTGCTGCTAAAAAAGAAGCTGTCGAAGCACAGGAAAAATTTAAAGGCATCAAGGGTAAACTAGACGAAGTTTACAAACAGAAAGAAGAAAAGCGTACCAAAGACTTAGAGGAACAAGGTCAGTGGAAAACTCTTTGGGAAGAAGCAAATAAAACTGCACAGGACAAAGATCAGCAGATAATAAGCCTTACACAACAGCTTGATGAGATGAGAAACTCTCACGAAACAGCTTCTACAAAGACAACAGCACTTGCAGCTATTAGTAACCAAGGTGTTATAAACGCAGAGCAGATGCTATCTTTGCTACAAAACAAGTTACAAAAGATAGCATCTGCTCTGCGTTTATAACACCTTGGTTACTAATAGCTGCAAGTGCTGTTGT
>FUFK010742364.1_pt1 | contig 11975 bp, 15 predicted proteins | sample 1021851 | NCBI WGS metagenome assembly FUFK01 (sample SAMEA51879418, study PRJEB19060) | metagenome
GAGCCTCGGAGCTCTGAAAGACATTATTCAACTTGGTATATCAGGTGGAGCATTAGTGACAGCTTTTGTAGTAGGGTATCTAATTCAAGATATCAACGAAGCAAAAGANAGAGGAAAAACTAGAGTTTCTGATTATGGAAAACAAGTCGTGAAGGTAGGTGCTGATGGCTAAATCAGAAGTACTTATTGAAATGCCTGAATTTGAAAAAAAATACAATTTAGCCATGGTAGACGCGGAAAAGGTTTCTTCAAGGGTAAGGCCAAAACAGTTTTTACATATTGATGAGGCAGAGTGCATTTTATGTGAAGGGTGTGTAGATATCTGTCCATGGAAGTGCATACATTACTTATCAACAGACGCTATAGAAGACTCTATAAATGTAGAAGCTCCTAACATGGAAGATAATGAAACGGGATTCTTTGTTGTAGATGAAGAAGCTTGTACAAGATGTGCATTATGTGTTGATAGGTGCCCAACAGGGGTTATATCGCTTGGTAAGTTTGCTGGATCTTTAGCAGATGCTGCAATAAAGAATGGTGTTTATGAATCTCCTTGGGATGAAGACTCTGGAGAGAGAAGTGACCGTCATGGCTATATATATGGAAGACTTTAATGAAAAACGAAAAAATTAGATTTAAAGATAGATTAAAAGACATAAGTTCTGGTCTTGGTGATTCGCTTAAAGAAAGCACGCTTTGGGGAAGTATTTTTAGACCTGGTTCTCCATTTAGGAAAGGCTATTCCGATAGCCCAAGAAACAGATCTTATGTTGTTATGAACAATGTTTTATATCACCTTCACCCAGTAAAAGTAAAAAGACATGGCGTGAGGTTATCATACACCCTTTGTCTTGGAGGATTAAGTTTCTTTACTTTTATTGTTTTGACCATAACTGGTATTTGGTTAATGTTTTACTTTAGGCCTACAGAAATGGCGTATGTTGATATCCAATCTTTGCAGACAAGTATTGCATTTGGATCACTTGTTAGAAATATGCACAGATGGGCGGCCCATATAATGGTGTTAGTAGTATTTCTTCACATGTCTCGAGTTTTTTATCATGGGGCGTACAAAGCACCTAGAGAGTTTAACTGGGTGATTGGAGTTATATTATTAATTCTTACACTCTTACTTTCATTCACTGGCTATTTACTTCCATGGGATCAGTTAGCAATCTGGGCTGTGACAGTTGGTGGAAATATGGCAGGATACACTCCTGTTTTTGGTGCTCAAGTAAAGTTTGCCTTATTTGCAGGACTAGAGGCTACTGAAGCAACACTTCTTAGATTTTATGTTTTACATGTTCTGTTTCTTCCTTTCATCATTGTAATTTTTATGGCAATTCATTTCTGGCGAGTAAGAAAGGATGGAGGGATCTCAGGTCCTCTATAGATATGTATGGTTGATATTCCAGAACATTTATTATTAAAAACTGCTGAAGCAAGAGCTAAGGCCTTAGGTATTTCAGTTGAACAAGCTCTGGCTGAAATGAGAGGTGAAGTAGAGCCTACCAAAATTGAGAAAGAACCAGATGTAATTGAAGTTACTCCAATTGAAGTAGAAGTAAAAGAAACACCAGCACCAGCGGCTGAAGTAAAAGAAACACCAGCACCAGCGGCTGAAGTAAAAGAAACACCAGCACCAGCGGCTGAAGTAAAAGAAACACCAGCACCAGCGGCTGCAGTCAAAGAAGCACCGGCTCCTGCACCTGAAAAATCAAATGGACAGGTACCTACTGAAGTAGATTTTGCTCCTGAGACAAAAGTAACACAAAGGTTGCTTACAGTAGTCAAAGCAAAGCCAATACAAAAACCAACTTCTGAACCAGTTGATAAAGTAAACACATGGCCTCATTTAATGTTGCCAGAGTTTATTTCATTAATGGCAATGACAGCGTTTTTGATTTTTATAAGTGCAATTTTGCAAGCTCCNTTATTAGAAGANGCAAATCCAAANATTACACCAAACCCTGCAAAAGCACCATGGTACTTTTTAGGACTACAAGAATTACTNTCNTANTGGGATCCNCAGATNGCAGGTGTGATGATACCNCTTCTAATTGGTGTTGCAGCNTTTATGGCNATTCCATATATTGATCGAAATAAAGAAAATAAGCCTTCAAAAAGAAAATATGCAATAATGTTGTGGACCTTTTTTCTGGCAGGTGCTGGAACATTAAGTCTTATAGGTATTTTATTTAGAGGCCCAGGTTGGAACTGGACGTATCCATGGATTGATGGTGTATGGTTCGATGACTTACTTGACTGGGTCCATTTCGAATGACTNTNGTTGAGCTNTCATTTATTGCAATNGCATTNATTGGTGTATTTGGTGTAATTGGAATTGCAGCTGTAGTAACTGGAAGAACCCCAAAAGCTGTAACAAAAAGATTAAATTGGAAAAAGAATTTAGANAAAAAAGCTTTAAAAGTTGATAAATCTCAAACAAATTTTTTAGCTCCAGATGAACCAGATTTTGAAGAAGAAAACGTATCNGAAGANGATGAACAAGANGAAGAAGAAATTCAAACCGATGGATCCATTGCAATAAAAGAAGAAATNATTTATGAAGAAATTTCAGAGGAAGAAGCTGGAATGACTCGTAGACAATTTTTGGGTAAAGCTCTTGGAATCACGTTTGGAGCATTTGCTGGTATCCAATTAATNTCTTGGCTTGGATTCTTNTATCCAAAAGTTTCCGGAGGTTTTGGATCTAAAATNGATGCTGGAAGNGTTGATGATCTTAAANACCAAATNTTCCANTCAGATGGNTCAGTTATTCCTGCATTCATNCCAGAAGCAAGAGCTTATGTNTTACCNTTTGATGACANTGGNAACTCTCAGTTNTCTGATAGNGGAACNATTGCAGANGGTTTAGTTGCTGTTTATCAANGATGNGTTCATTTAGGCTGTCGTGTTCCATGGTGTAANACTTCNCAAGGATTTGAATGTCCNTGNCATGGTTCNAAATACAANATGGTTGGNGAGTATTATGCAGGNCCTGCTCCNAGAAACTTAGATAGATTTATTGTAAGTGTTTCAGGAGGAAAATTAATTATTGANACAGGATCAGTNATNGAGTCACCTCGAGCTGNTGGTATGTCTGTGAAATATCCACAAGGACTTTCNTGTATCACAATCGCAGAGACTGAGGAATAAAAATGAACAGCTCNTTTTTCATAACATTAATCGCGNTAGCAGTGGTTGGTGCAATAGCTTATTTTTCTGCAGTTGGTTTTCGTGGTGCAGGAAAAATCAAAAAAGTACCAAGAAATTTACAAAAATATCTTCCAGATGATGAATTAGAGACTACTCACCTTGATAAAACATTATCAATAGCAGTTGTGCTAGCTTCTTTACTTACAATTATGATTCCACTTTATTATCTTGGTGAACCAGCTAGACAAGAAAGTTTTGTAGAGGAGTTTGACGACGTTTCAGTTGAAAGAGGNCACCATCTTTACGAAGAGTTTGGGTGTGGAAACTGCCATGGNGTAGATGGAAGTGGNGGAGCAGCTTCATANGTTGAAAAAAGAAGTGGTGTNAGTGTTACATGGGCAGCCCCTGCAATAAACAATGTGTTTTATAGATATGATGATGAAGAAGTAAGATATTGGCTTATATACGGAAGAGCAAACTCACCTATGCCAGCTTGGGGTCTAAAAGGCGGAGGTCCAATGAATGATGGACAGCTTGACGACTTGATAGAGTATTTGCATTATTTTCAAATTCCACAAAGTGAAGAACTTCAACAAATTGAACAAAATATAAACTCATCTTTGCTGCGAATTGAAAATTCTGATTTACAAGTTGAAAGTGAGATTAANAAACAANATGAACTTATNGACAACATTAAGGCAGCTCCGGAAAGATTNCCTGTTGCNATTGANGCTGTTGAAATTGTNTCTGCCATCCTANCAAGGCANAACGGAATCGANACCGATGAAGATGGGCTTTTTGATTCNGTAGAAACAGATATATCAGTTTANAGTGAAAGTGTTGCAGATGTTTTGGGTACTGCANTTTTAAANCTAAACCCAGATGAAGAAGAATCAACNCCAGGAAGAAAAGATGCATCAGTCGTTAGGGGATACCTTTCTGATCTCGAAACGAGTGTTATTAATCTAGGAATACTTACTGATGGTTATGACAAATTTATGGAGGAAGCAGAAAAAGGTTTAGCATTTCTTGAAAATGCTTACGAACAAAAATTATGGCTTATTGATTTCCAAGATATTGCAGATTCAACTTTTGATGGAGATTATGACAAAGCAACAAGAGCAGTAGGAATATTTAATGCATATTGTGCGAGATGTCACACTGCTGGTTATTCTGCAGGAGCTGCATATACAAAAACAATTGGTTCTGGAGGNTTAGGTCCTGCATTAAAAGGTGGANGAGTAAATATTCAGTTTAAAGAGAGAGATGACTTNATCGATTTTATTATTAATGGNTCTGTCAATGGTAAAGGTTATGGAGTNAATGGAGTTGGTGGTGGAAAAATGCCAGGATTTGGTGCGGTACTTCCACAGTCAGATATAGAATTGGTTATAGATTATTTGAGAGGAATGACACCTGATGCGTGANATAATGAGAACNCTGTTGTCATCTAATTTGACATTTACNGGAATTTTNCTTTTTGTTTTTTTTGTTCTCTCATTTTTTGGATCAACTTTTATTTTGAANGCAACAAACTTAGGTAGAAGACTNGGCTTCCTTGTTGTTGGAGCTGCAACTTTTGGATGGCTAGTTATTAATTCATTTCTGTTTATACTTTATGCTCCTAGGGGCCCAGCCCCATCATCNATAGATGGTCTAAANGCTCTAGAAATTAGAATTATTCCAATTACTTATTTTGCTGGATCTTTAATACTTTTTATTATGTTTATGCTTGCTTTAAATAGATACGAACAAGAAGAAAAAGATACAGAAGAAACAAATAGTTAATCTCGATTAGCGTATATCCCTTTCATGAATAGAATCGTTATATGGAATTTATAGTATCAATTGTAAGAAGCGTAATATTATTTGGTCTTCTAATTTTTATTGCGTTTAGAATATTCAGAATCTTAAGACCATTCGAAAAAGGATTGGTTGAAAGATTTGGTAAGTATAATCGTGAAGCAACCGCAGGACTAAACATTGTAATTCCTGGGATTGAAAAATTAATCATCGTAGACATGAGGGAACAAGTTATCGATGTTCCACCACAAGAAGTTATTACAAAAGACAACGTCACAATTACTGTTGATGCAGTCATTTATTATGAACCAACTGATCCTAAAAAACTTGTATATAACGTTGGAGATTTTATCACTGCAGCAACAAAATTAGCACAAACCAACCTAAGAAACGTGGTTGGTGATCTTGAGTTAGATGCTGCTTTAACTTCAAGAGAGACTATTAATACATCTTTGAAATTGATACTAGACGAAGCAACAGATAAATGGGGTACAAGAGTTGTACGTGTTGAAATTCAAAGAATTGATCCACCTCAAGATGTTCAAGATGCAATGAATAAAGTTATGAAAGCTGAAAGGGATAGAAGAGCTGCTGTTACTGAAGCTGAAGGTGAGAAAAGAGCTGCAATTTTGACAGCAGAAGGTGAGAGAGAGTCACAAATTCTAAGTGCTCAAGGTGAAGCTGAAGCATTAAAACAAGTTGCTGATGCTGAAAAGTATGAAAGAGTAGTTACAGCAGAAGGTGAAGCTGAAGCTATATTAAAAGTTTTCAATGCGATTCATGAAGGTGATCCTTCAAACGATTTGATAGCAATAAAATATCTAGAATCTCTTGAAAAAGTTGCTGATGGAAATGCTACAAAAATATTTTTGCCAGCAGATTTATCTGCAACTTTGGGCAGTATTGGAGCAATTTCAGAATTGTTCAAGGATGAAAACAAAGATTCCACTGAATCTGAAGATAAAGAAGAGTAACCGACTAGACTAAGCTGCTTTTTAATAATTCAAAAAACTTATCAGGATTACACCTTTGCACAATTCTTGTCTTATGTGTTTCAGGCTCAATGTTCATGTAGTCTATGACACATCCTCCTCTGGTCATTCCATCACGAACATCAACTCTTACATTTGCTTCTACTGACTGGCTGATTATCGTTTCATCTAAAAATACAGACATCGCTAATGGATCAGGAAGATCATATGCATCTTGATTAAGCAATTCTTTCATCATTTCTCTTAAAACAACTTGGATATCATTTGTAAACTTAGAAAATTTTGTATTTAAAGATTCAATTTCATTTATCTTATTTATGTCAATCATTGCATCGTATAAAGAAGGATCCCAGCCAATCATTGTTGTAGGTATTCCCGCATTGAGAACTATATCTGCTGCTTCTGGATCAACCCAAAAGTTGTATTCTGCAAATTTTGTAACATTACCCAATGCATTTGAACTTCCACCCATTATGTAAATATGTTTTATTGAATCAAGACTTTCTTTATTTTTTTCAATCATATTTGCAATATTTGTTAATGGACCTAAAGTTACTATTTCTAAATCAGTTTCGTTTTCCAAAACCTCTTTATAAAATTCATCCGCAGTTTTGGCTTCTACTTCCTTATTTATAGGAGATAACCCAATATCACCCAGACCATCAATACCATGCACGTGCTGAGCCGAGGTTGATTCATTTGTATAACTTAGAGCAATGTTTGTTGCAGTTTTCGAATCAAAAACCTCTAGATATTCTCTATTTAATGGCTTGTTTGCACCTTTATAAATAGGTATGTCGACTTCACATAATTCGTTGACATAAATGGTATTTAAAACAGCCTGATCAAGAGGGACGTTTCCTGAGACGAGTGTAACTCCTAATATATTCTCTTTTGCTAAGTTTCTATAAGCCATTAATAAGGCAACAGCATCATCTGACCCAGTATCAGCATCGATAATAACTTTTTTCATTAATCTTTTACCTTAGTAATTTCTGGGACACCTTGCCTCCAAATAACCTCACAATCTTTATACTCCTTTGAAATTTGATCACTTATAATCATTAACATTTCTAATGCATCTTCTTTTTTTCCTTTCGCAGAACCAAAAGTATTTGGAGCACTAGAGTAAATCTTTTTTACCATTTCAAAAATCTCAAGAGCCTCTTTTTTATTTAAGTTAGTGTCTATAGGCTTTCCAGATATTGTTTCAAAACTTTTTCTTTGTCTACGAGGTAATTTAAATTTCATTAATATTTATATCTTAATACTTAAAGAATTCTCTTTTGTAATGAAACTTCATAATCATCGGAGTACTTTTTTGTGTCAATCTCAACGAAATCAAATTTTTCATGAAAATGAAAAGATACTTCATTTCTTGAAGGAAGTATATTTATTTCTGCGGTCAGATTTTCGATATTAAACTCTAAACAAAACTCAAGAAGTTTTTCATACATTGATGATGCTATTCCAATTTTTCTAAATTCAGTATCAACTGCAACTCGATCGATATACATAAAATTTTTTAAACGATTTCTAAATTCATTGAAATTTTTATGTTTTAGGTTATACATGAACGATTTTGTTTTTGATGAATCCTGAAAACAAATAATAAATCCAATAACTTTGTTTTCATGAATGATACATCTATGAAAGTCAGAGTTTTCTACCAATGCTTTAAACTCTTCAAAAGTTGTTGTACCTACATTAGGAACATTATCTTCGTTTATAGCGTGGCAGTTCTCAACATTTGAATTATCAATAGGTAAAAGCTTGATGTTATCCATGTATGAAAATATACATTTAATGTATAAAATTGTAAACTATTTACATGCAAAACAGCACTGTATTAATGAGTTCCCCAGAGTATTTTAGAATTGAGTACTCAATTAACCCATGGATGGTTGAAGGTGTTGAGGTCAATTTGGAGCTAGCAAAAGACCAGTGGAGTGGACTAAAGTCAACTATTGAAAAATGTGGAGCTGAAGTTAAAGTTATTCCTGGTAATACTGTTTATCCAGACTTAGTATTTACGGCAAACTCCGGCATTATAAAAGACAAATCAGTTCTTATATCAAACTTTAAATTTCAAGAAAGGCAAGGAGAAGAAATCATTTATGAAAACTGGTTCAAAAAAAATGGTTATGATGTTGCTCGTATTCCTTCAGAACATAAATTTGAAGGGCGAGGGGATGCTTTTGTTTACGGTGAATATTTAATTGGATCATACGGTGTAAGAAGTGATAAAGAGGCTTTAATTTATATAGCAGAACAATTTGAACTGAAACCAAGAATTGTAAAGTTAGTTGATGAAAAATTTTATCATCTTGATACTTGTTTTCAAAACCTTCCAACAAATAATAATGACGCAATTTTTTATCCGGAAGCATTTGAGGACTCTTCATTAAAAGAATTTTCTGATTTATTCAACTTAATTCCTGTGAGTGAAAACGATGCAAACAAACTTGCCTGCAACAGTGTTGTAATAAATGAATCTGTAATTTTTCCATCTGATGATATAGACATTATTGAAACGGTTGCCGATTTAGGATGCAATATTGAGATATCAGATGTTTCAGAATTTATTAAATCTGGTGGTGCGTGTCAGTGTCTTGTAATTACATTACAATAAATTTGTGAGGATAATCAAAGCAATTCTTTGGCCAATTAGAAAAGTAATTTTTTTCCCAATTAAAATATTTTTCTACACTTTGATATTATTTATCGTCATAGTTTTGTTTTTTCAATACAGGACAGACTATGGTGTTGATGTTAGCCCTCTTTCTGTCAACGAATATGAAAACTGTATCAATGTAATTGAAGACTATGAAGTAACAGTATCACTACTTTCTGAATACATTGAAAAATTAGATAGTGAACAAAAATCTTTTTTAGAGAGAAATTTACCAAATCCATTGAATGTTTTGACCACTCCTCAAGAGATTTCAAATGATGATTTTAGAAATGTTAGAACTTTCTTAAAATATTATTTACAGGCTGGTAGATTTCCTGGTTTGAACGGTAAAGCTTTCTCCCCGCAAGCAGCAAGTTTATGTAGAGATGGATTGAGTTAGCTCTGCAACCTCTCCATTAGTTAAATCTTTCAAATCAGAAGGCTTTAGAAAAAATTTACTTATCCTATTACCACCACCGATAAAGACTTTATTTCTCAACATTACATTCTCATCAATATATACCTTTATTTCCTCTGGTAAGCCGAGAGGACTTATACCTCCGTAAATTTGATTAGTAATTATCTCAGCTTCTTCTCTTGAAGCAAAACTTACTTTTTTTGCACCTAATAGGCTTTTAGCTTTATGATTGACATCCAATCTGTCTGATCCTAAAACACAAAATAATGCAAAAAATTCTTCTGGTTTTTTTGATTTGAGTAATATTGCATTACAAGAATCTTCGATCTTAAATCCATAATGGTCACAAAAACTTTGTGTATCAGAAAATTCATCTTTACATTCGTAAGCATCTAGTTTGTCCTTATTGCTTTCAAATATTTTTTCAACTGTCTGATGTATTTCAACCATAAAGATAATGATATCGTTATTAAAGTCAGTTACAATCTCTGTATGAAGTTCAAGACAATAATTGAACCGTTTAAAATCAAATCTGTTGAATCTCTCCCCATAACTACTCCCGAGGAAAGAAAAAGCTTTTTAGAAAGAGAACATTGGAATGTATTTGGCTTGAAGTCTCAAGAGGTAACTGTTGATTTATTAACAGACTCAGGAACAGGTTCAATGTCTTCCGAACAATGGGCAGCGATTATGCGTGGTGATGAGGCATATGCAGGCTCTCACTCTTGGCAAAGATTTCATGATGTTGTATCAGATCTTACAGGTTACAAACATATAATTCCTACGCATCAAGGTAGGGCCAGCGAGAAAATATTAGCAACAGTGACCGTAAAAGAGGGAGATATAATACCCAGTAATAGCCACTTCGATACAACAAGAGCTAACTTTGAATTTGTAAAAGCTGAACCTATAGATTTACTTTGTAAAGAAGGATTAGATTTATTGTCACCTGCACCTTTTAAAGGAAACATCGATCTTGAAAAGCTTGAAGATATTTTAAGTAGAAAAGGTGAAAAAATTCCATTTGTTCTAATGACAATTACAAATAATACAGGTGGTGGTCAACCAGTCTCAATGGAGAATCTAAAAAGTACTAAAAAGCTTTGCGAAAAATATAACAAAATGCTTTTACTCGATGCATGTAGGTTTGCTGAAAATGCTTGGTTTGTTTCACAGAGAGAAGAAGATTATAAGGGTGTAGAAATTAGAGATATAACAAAAGAAGCATTTAGGCTTGCTGATGGTTGCACAATTAGTTTGAAAAAGGATGGTTTTGGCAATATTGGAGGAATCTTGGCGTTTAATGATGATCAGCTTGCCGAAGCTTCAAGGAACCTTTTAATTTTGACTGAAGGCTTTCCAACTTATGGCGGCCTTGCCGGACGAGATCTAGATGCACTTGCTCAAGGTCTCAAAGAGATTACAGATAAAAATTATCTTGAATACAGAGCAAGGTCAATCTCATATTTGGGTGAAAAAGCTTTGAGTTACGGCATTCCAATTGTTCAGCCTGCAGGTGGCCATGCCCTCTACATAGATGCAAAAACTTTTGTTCCACACATACCTCCTCATCAATATCCTGGTCATTCAGTTGCGTGTGAGATATATTTAATTGGTGGAGTGAGAGCTGTTGAATTAGGTACTTTGGCATTTGGTGTTGCAGGTGCAAATGGTGAGCCTGACAAACCAGCAACTCATGAATTAGTAAGACTCGCTGCTCCAAGAAGAACTTATACACAAAGTCATTTTGATTATGTAGCGGAAGTTCTTGAAAAACTAGCTGAAAGTAAAGAAAAACTTAAAGGTTATGAAATTATTGAGCAACCAGAACAATTAAGACACTTTACCGCTAAGTTAAGACCATTGACATGATGCTTTTTAAAAAAATATCAATTTTATTTTTAATCGTTTTTATAGCTTGTGGAGCAGGTGAAGGAGATGTTGAAGTTATAGATAATATAAGCAGTAACTCAGATGAACCAACAACAACTACTGAACAACAAAAAGAAAATGATGATTCTACAACAACAACAATTGAAGAAGTTAATGAAGAGCGTGAAGATTACAGTTCTGAAAATGTTATTTCAATTGGTGAAATAGTAACAGACACATCATTTAGGGATTATCAAAAATATGTTGATGTCGCGGGATTAAGAATTTTTGCTCTTCCTGAAGTCTCTGATGAATATATGTATAAAGTTGCAGAAACATATTTTCAAATGTTGCAACAAGGAGAAAATATAGACAACGGCCTTAGATCAAGATATTTAAATACTGTTGATAATGAAAAGGTTTTTCAGAGAATTGGTTTTGAAGGCCCAGAATATTATAATTTTGATTCGCCAAATCCATCTGTAGACTGCTGTCCAGGTAATGGTTATGAAGATAACCACACAGATTTTATTTGGGAATATAAAGATGCAAATACAATTGGTACAATCGGAGAAGTTGTCGAGCATTTACTACATACAATTACAGGTGCAGGATTGCTCCTAGAGTTTCCTGAATGGAGCTGGGAAGATACAAATTCTAAAATTCATATGGCAATGAATGAAGCAGTTGAAAAAAATATCTATGATATTTCTAGTTATGAGGAAATAAAAAACAATGGAGACATAGAGGGATATAACAGAGTTACTGTTCAAGAATTTTCTTTTTGGGTAATAGTTACATCTTGGGGTTATGGTGATATATTTGATTTACCTCATGGTGAATTTGAAATCAGCACAATAAACGAAGTTAGATCAGAACTACCCTTAGCTTTTGAATTGTATGTTGACACTATTGAAAAAATCTTTACAATTCCTGACAAAGAATTGCTTAAATCTTTATTCTCTTAAATAATTATTTTATAATTGCCAAATGAAAAAGTATTCAATATTGTTGATACTCTTTTTTACTTTTTGTTCTCAAACTTCAAGTAATGAAA